>ERZ1026901.229-NODE-229-length-49848-cov-7.376137_pt1 | contig 49848 bp, 50 predicted proteins | sample MGYA00380179_ERZ1026901 | MGnify/ENA primary metagenome ERZ1026901 (study PRJEB33269, sample SAMEA4719815) | human gut metagenome | biome: human-associated habitat; feature: organic feature; material: feces | place: Cameroon | collected 2013-10 ... | reverse complement strand
TAGGCGACTTAAACAAGATCGTTCCGATGCTGACAGAGAAGATCAAAGAAGCAAAGGCTGCAGCAGGTAAATAATTTACGTGAATTGTAAATGTATATAAAGTAGGCAGAGTGATTCTGCCGGTAGTGTCACAACAGGTGATGATCCCCGTCCGGGTTTCCGGGCGGGGATTTTTGCATTCCTAAAAATGAAACATTATATATGGATATTTACAGATAAATCTCTGTATTTCACACCGAATAAAACAGTTATACAAAGAAGCATGGCCGTGCTATGATAGGTTTAAGAAAAATGCCGGGTAGTGAGCAGGTTTCTATCAAGTTGCCGCAGAAATTTATTTCAGTCGAAAAGACTCCAACCTCTTTTAGGCGGTGAGTCATAGCAAATCTGTCTCAGTAGGAGTCAAGTCTCCGACTGAGATCAACGCTCTGCGAGGACGCACAGTGATTCTGATAGGAATATGTCAGCTTCGCTGACCAGAATCATGCGCCAAGTCCCACGGACATTCGACTTGAATTACATCAGGAAGAGACAGGAGGCAGATACATGAATTTACTCGATCTATTCAGTCTTCAGGGAACCTTGTTTGCATTGATGCTTGTCGGAGCAATCTTAAAGAAAAAGGGGATCATCGATGCCAATGGGAAGAAATGTCTGACGGATCTCTGCATCAACGTGGTGATCCCGTGTAATATTTTTAAGTCGTGTCTGATCGAATTCAATATGGAGATTTTTCGATCCTGTGCGCTGCTTTTGCTGGAGGCGGTGATCATGCAGGCAGTATGCCTGACTCTCAATAAGTTTATCTTTAAACGGTATGTGCCGCAGAGAAGGAAAGTCCTCCAGTACTGCACGATTGTTCCGATGAGCGGATTCCTCGGAAATCCGATCGCAGAGGCAATATATAATGAGATCGGAGTTTTGTATACTTCAATTTTCCTGATCCCGATGCGGATCATCATGTGGTCGGTGGGAACAACGTACTTTGTGGCGGATGAAAAGGTGGATAAAAAGAAGGTCGCGAAGAATGTGCTGACACATCCATGTCTGGTCGCAATCTATTTAGGGCTGATCTGCATGGTGACGCAGGTGAAGCTTCCATCGGTCATCACGGCGACAGTGAGATATCTTGGAAACTGTAATAGCGCTCTGACGATGCTGATCGTGGGAACGATTCTGGCGGATGTGAAGATTACGACGATCTTTAACAAAGATACGGCGCTGTTTTCTGTATTCCGTCTGGTGATTCTTCCGGCTGCTGCGCTGGCAGTGGGACTTGTTCTTGGTCTTGACACCACGTCGCTCGGGATCAGTGTCCTGATGACCGGAATGCCTGCGGGGGCAACGGCGGCGATCTTTGCGGCGAGGTACAACAGTGATGCCCTGTTTGCGACAAGATGCGTGGTTATGACAACGTTGGCATCAATGGTTACACTGCCGATCTGGTGTTACCTTGTTGGATGAGAGGTCGGCTCATCAGATGTACATACAGTCTGCTGGAATGTGCCAATCATGTCGTGGGGGCGGTCTGCGCGAGTGCAGCGTTTGCAGCATCCATAAAGTTCTGGATCGCTTTCCACTGGTATGGCTGTTCGAGACAGCCGAAGCGGATCTTATATTTTGCGGATTGTCCGATGTGGATGATCCGCATTTTTTTTCGCTGATCGAAGGAGAGGGAACTTAAGGCGAGGTTCAGCGGGGAGATACAGGCACCTTTTCCGGCGGCGCAGAGTTCTAAGAGCATCCCCATATTGTCGGACTGGGTCTTTACGATAGGCTTAAAATTGCCCATGCTGATGAAGTGGTGTCCGAGCTGACCGGCGATGTCGGTGGCATAGTTCAGAAGAAATGGGCAGTGTTCGAAGATGGAGAAGTCTTCCGGGCTTCTTAACATTAATGGTTCGGGCTGGGAATCTGTCGGAGCTGGAAAATCCTGGAAAGAAGAGGATACAGCTCCAGCAGCATTGGTGTCAGAAGTGGAATCAGAGACGGAGCCGCAGATAGTTTTTTGAAGATATAAAAACAGGGCATCAGCTGGAGCGGCATTCGAAACGACCTTCCGGAACAGGGAATCTGCGAGAAGAAGGACAACTTCTTCCTCATAGAAATCAGTCAGGGAAATTCCTGGCAGAAAATCAGGAAATTTTGCGATGGCGAGATCGATCCTGTGTTCCATCAGGTCTTTCTGCAGGCCGGTGTTTCCGTTTTCAATGACCTGGATCTCCATATTAGGGAACCGGTTCTGGTATTCAGTGATGATCGCAGGCATGATAGCATGGCAGCGGGTGAAGGAGATGCCGATGCGCAGGATGCCCTGCTCATTTTTATTCAGGTCGGCGAACTCATGCTGCATGGCGCGGTATTTTTTCTGGAAGTCCGCGGCGTACTGGCGGAAGATCTCGCCTGCGTAGGTGAGTTCAAGGGGAACGTGGCGGACGAAGAGTTTGCAGTCCAGCTCCTGCTCCAGGTTGGCGATGTGGGTGCTTAAGGTCTGCTGGGTGATGTGAAGAGCGTCGGCGGCTTTTGTGAAGCTGCGCTTCTCGGCGGTCATGAGAAAGTAATCCATGGAAAGAAAGTTCATATAAAACCTCCTGAAATAATACAGCAATTTGACTGTATTATATATCAGAAAATACAGTTAGACAAGTGAGAAAACCAGGCGTATACTAACACCAGAAAGATGAATCGGAATATCTGAAACAGGGAACGGATATTTAAGAGAATGGTTCACGAAAGAAAACAGGGGAGAGGTAATTGGTATGAAAGTACATATCAGCGAGACGGCGGTTCTCATTGTATTTGCAGTGACGCTGATCGGAAGTATTATGGCTGGGATCCCGATTCTGGCGGCGTTAGCGATCGGATATCTGATCTTTTTTGCGTATTCTTTGAACTGCGGTTATTCGGCGAAGGACATTTTCGCAATGTCCTGGAAGGGAATTAAGACGGCGAAGAATATTCTGCTTACATTTTTATTTATCGGTATGCTGACGGCGCTCTGGCGGGCGGCGGGGACGATCCCGGCGATCGTGTCCTACTGCGCAGGACTTATGAATCCGGCGGTGATGATCCTGATGGCGTTCCTTTTAAACTGCCTGGTTTCCGTCCTCACAGGAACCGCATTCGGAACGGCGGCGACCATGGGTGTGATCTGCATGACCATGGCGAAGGCGGTGGGGTGCAACGAGATCCTTGCGGGAGGCGCGATACTCTCCGGTGTATTCTTCGGGGACCGGTGTTCTCCGGTATCCACCAGCGCGCTGCTGGTTGCGGAGTTGACCCACACGAATATTTTTGACAATATACGCCTGATGGTGAAGACGACAATCTTGCCGCTAATTTTGACCTGTGTTTTTTACGGTGTCTGCGGGATTGTATTTCCGGCAGCGGGATCCGGAAATCTGTCCCTGGCAGAGAGCTTTTCCAGCGTGTTCCGCCTGGGGCTGATCCCGATTCTTCCGGCGGTGGTGATTATGGTATTGTCGCTGTTCCGAGTGCAGGTGCGCAAGGCAATGCTTGCAAGTATTGTGACAGCGCTTGGCGTGTGCCTTTTCTGGCAGCACACGGATCCGTCCCTGATCGTTGGAATACTGGTAGGCGGCTACAAGTCCCCGGACCCGGCAATCTCATCCATGATCGATGGCGGCGGAATCATGTCCATGGTTCGCGTGGCACTGATTATTACGATCTCGTCCTCATATTCTGGAATTTTTGAGGAAACTGGTCTTTTAAACGGGTTAAAGTCGAAGATGGGGACTGTGAGTAGAAAGATCACTCCGTTCGGCACGATCCTTATGACTTCCGTGGCAGCAGGGATGGTGGCCTGCAACCAGACACTGGCGACGATGCTGGTAGATCAGATCTGCAAGGAACTGGAGCCGGACGCTCAGAAATTTGCAATCGATATGGAAAATTCTGTGATCGTAGTCGCACCGTTAGTTCCATGGTCGATTGCCGGTGCAGTTCCTCTGGCATCCGTGTCGGCACCGCTTACATCGATCGTGGCAGCAGTCTTTTTGTATCTGCTTCCGCTGTGGTATTTTGGTGTGAGACTTAGGAAGAAATAAAAACATACCCCTCACCTTGAGAGTGCACTGCATTTTCAGGTGAGGGGTATTTGATTAACGGAAGATTCTGATGGAACTTCCTCGTTTAGTGAAGAGGCATATTCTCTTCCGTTGATCAGGAACGATTATTTTGCAGCCTTTACAGATACAATAGTTCCGGAGAAAGCATCAACGGCGCTGACGGTGCCTGTGTAGGTTACGGTGACCTTATCGCCATCTTTTACTTCTGCGAGTCCTTCCGGCTTTTTGTCGTTATCGAAGGTAAATGCATAGTCATTTCCGTCGGAGGTGATCGTGAACATAAAGTCCTTGATATCGCTGATCGTTCCGGTCATCGTGGATTCTTTTTCTTCATCGGCCTTTTCGGTTGTTTCTTTTGCGTCAGTCGTTTCTTTTTTGTCAGCCGTTTCTTTTGCGTCAGCCGTTTCTTTTACTTCAGCTGTCTCCTTTGCAGCGGTAGTTTCAGCAGCTGTTGTCTGTGCAGCTGTGGTTGCGGTGGTTGTGCTCTGGGAAGAGCATGCGGTTGCTAATGCGAGAACGCCTGCTAAAGCAGCAGTCAATAATAAGTTCTTTTTCATAATCAAAGCTTCCTTCCTGTATTTGAAATTGTAGTTGCAAGGAAAGAGGATTTGGAAACAGATGTTTCAGATCTCTTTCTTACGTCTACTATTGAACCATAAAGTTGTGTCTAAAGTGTCAATAAAACATGAAATTTAAAGGACAAATATGAAAGATTTTCTTCAAGCAAGAAAGAAAAACGTAAGAGGTTTAAGAAAAATGTTTCGTCAAAGATACTTTGAGTAAGATGCATGTTGGATATGAAAAATTAGAGAGGTTTGTGTGAGCCGATAGAGCTTTATTCGAAGAAAACACATTCGAAACAGAGGCACCGCAAGGAAAATTTACATAACCATGGCAAAGATATCAGATAGAAAGATTTGAAAGGATTTGTATTTGGATTTTGAAAATTGCAGTCGTTAGGGAGATTGTGTAATGGTCACGGTATCTGCACTCCACCAAGGGGAGCGGAAATACCGTGACTTTTTGAAATTCGCATAATATGGTCGGTGAATAACAGTTACCGCTCCGGCGTGGTTTTCCAGATTCTACCCAGTGTGCGAGTATAGGAATTGGAGAGATGGTGCTGCATGGCTTGAGCCGCTATTTCAGGCTGGCTGTTGAGGATTCCCTCTCCGATAGAAAAATGCTCTTTATATACAAGTTTACCATCGATAGAATTATTATAGACGGATTTAACTTCAAATCGCAGATAATGGTCAAGAATCAGGCTTGTTTGGCGAGCAAACCATCCATTGTGGGAAGCATCCGCAACAAGACGATGAAACCGATGATCAATCCGGTAAAGAAGACGACTGTCAAGCGAGGAGAGATTCTGCTTTAATTCGGACAGGCAATCCATGATTGCCAGCTTTTCCTTGTCGGTACCTCGCTCGGCAGCAAGTTTTGCGTTGTGAGATTCCAGAAAAATTCGTGCCTCCAGAATATCTCCGGCATCCTGTTCTGTTACGGGGACAACTTTTACTCCCTTTCCGCGGGCGAAACTGACATAACCTTCCTTTTGAAGCTCAAGAAGAGCCTCACGGACAGGTGTTCTGCTGATACCGAGTTCGGTGCAGATCGCCTCCTGAGAATAGATCGCATCAACGCGGAAACGGTTGTAGAGAATTGCATCTTTGATCAGATCATATGCCTGATTTTTATATGTCTCAGTATGTATTTTTCGAGTCCCAAGAAGACTCTGCTGATTGTCATCCATAAAAACCTCCATTTGAATTTGGTAATATAAATCAGTTCATTGTCGATGGTGATGTTAGTCGAAACAGGAAACCATGAAATGAAACAAAATGTTTTGGAAAAGCATTACAAAAAGTTCTGTATTTTAATCGAGACAGTAATTTTTTTCAAAAATATCGTATATTTCTTTTAGTATATAAGGAATTTGGCTGAAAATCAACCGCTTTGCCGTGAACTCTTGACAATTACCTGTAAAGTTTGTATGATGAGAACAAGAGATATGTAATGTGTAATATATTTCTGATAAGGGGGCAGAACAGTTTAACACGATCATATCAGTACGGTGTAACATAAAGAAAGCAAAATGTCTGCGTGGCAGTCAACAGATCTTCGGCAGAAAATCAGGGAGCACCAGATAAGAGTTTGAAAAGCGGAAGATCAGCAATTTTAGCAGGAGGGATATGTATGTTAGTAGCGGTATGGATCATTACATTCTGTCTTATCATCGGCATAGGTGTTTATGCAGGAACCAAAATTAAGTCTGCAAACCAGTGGTCCGGCGGGGATAAAACAATGGGTGCATTATCACTGGGGTGTGTATTTGCAGCATGGCAGATCGGAGGCATGGCAGTTGTAGGAGCAGCCCAGAATGGATATAATCTGGGAATATCAGGTGCATGGTATTCGATTGCAGGTTCTTTTTATTTCATCGCGCTTGCGGTATTTGCAAAGATCATTCGCGAAAGGATGCCAGGAGAATCGGTTCCGGTCTATCTTCAGACAAAATATGATGTAAGAACGACAAGACTTTATTCATATGCGTGGATCGTGTACGGATTTTTGTATATTCCGATCCAGCTGAAGACTGTATCCAGTATCATTCAGATCGTGCTTCCTGGATTAAATCTTATGGTGGCAATGTTTATTGGTGTCACGATTGCAGTTATTTATACAAGCTTTTCCGGTATGAAAGGTGCATCTGCTGTCGGTCGTGTTGTATGTATTGGTATCTATGTTCTCTTGATCTGTTTTGTATTCACAACACTTCCGAAATTTGGAGGATTCAGCGGTCTTTTAGGCGAGCTTCCTGAGAAGTATGATTCCATGGGAAATATGCCGACACAGCGTATTGTTGCATGGATCGTAGGTGGCTGCATCAGTACGGCGGTTATGCAGGCTGTTCTTCAGCCGCTTCTTTCTGCAAAGAGCCCGGAGGCAGCAAGAGTTGGCTCTATCCTTGGTTATGTAATTGCCGCTCCGATTTGTTTCTTTACTGCAATCTGTGGTATGCTTTCCAAGGCAAGTGGTGCCGATCTCGGTGATGGATCCACTGCATTCGCATATGCTGTCAAAACCTTCAGCAGTCCAGTATTTGCAGGTATTATTTTTGCATTTGCAACTATGATCATTGCAGCGACAATGGCAACTATGATGTTGGCAACGGGAACCATTATTACAAACGTATATAAAACAGAAATCAATCCGGACGTCGATGATGCGAAAGTTCTGAAGCTTTCAAAAACGATTACGTTTGTATTCGCATATCTGACATTGATCCCGGCATTTCTGATTCCAAGCAAGTCCTTAACAAACCTGTTCCTGACATTACAGCACGTTGCGGCAGCACCGGTGAGCTTCTCGATCCTGGCAGGATTACTTTGGAAAAAGACAACAAAACAAGGTGCATTCTGGAGCATGCTGACAGGAATGATCACAGGTGTGGCATGGATGCTTCTGGGACTTACTGATATTGTTGAAGCAGTATATCCGGTTGTAGTTGTTACTTACGGTGTAGGAATTATTGTTTCGCTCATGACTTATAAGGAAAAAAATTAATTTAGAAAGTGTGAGAATATGGCACAGAATATGAAAAAACAGATTTATATGTGGCCATCCTACTGGGGGAAACCGGTAGCGCATGGAAGCATGGGAGCGGTCAGCTGTAATAATATATATGCAACGAGAGCAGGACTTGAAATTTTAAATAAAGGCGGAAACGCGTTTGATGCGGCAGTAGCGGTGTCACTGACGTTATCTGTGGTAGAACCCCATCATTCTGGTATTGGCGGCGGATGCTTTTCCTTACTGTACGATGCGAAAACTGGGAAAACAGAAGGAATTGACGGAAGAGGGATCGCACCGGCAAAGGCAACAGCTGATCTCTTTATAAAAGATGGTGAAGTGCAGGATGAGTGGAAAGATCTTGGTGGTCAGTCAGTGGCGCTTCCCGGACTTTTAAAGACCATGGATATCGTATTGAAGAAATATGGAACTATGACTTTAAAAGATGTGGCAGCTCCGGCAATTCGTTGTGCTCGTAATGGATTTGGAACAAGCTATACAGGTGCTCTGACGATGTATGACAATTCGGTTGAGCGTAAAATGCGCCTTTCAGAAGCATTTCGAAAACTGTATCTGAAGGAAGATGGGAGTTTCTATCGATTCGGTGAGATCCAGAAGAACCAGGAGATTGCTGATCTTCTGGAGAATATTGCGGAACAGGGAGTTGATTATTTCTATAAAGGAAAAGTTGCAAAACAGATTGTAGATCTGATTAATGATCGTGGTGGTTGTTTTGATGTTTCTGACATGGAGAGTTATGAACCAAAATTCCGCGAACCAGTGAAAACAACATATCGGGGATATGAGGTTGCCGCATTTGCACCGCCGAGCGGAGGCTGTGCACTGGTTGAAATGCTGAACATTTTGGAAAACTATGATGTTCGTTCCATGGGACATAATACAGCAGCCAGTATCCATGCATTGACAGAGTCTATGAAACTGGGATTTGCTGACAGAAGTGTAGCACTTGGTGATCCGGATTTTGTGAATGTCGATGTAGAACGTTTGACAAGCAAGAAATTTGCTCATGAGCGTTTTACATTGGCGGGAGAAAAGGCGGGAGAGTTTGCATCGGCCGATGGAATCGAAGCAAAACAGTATCCTGGAAATACATCCCATTTCGTGGTAATGGATAAAGACGGAAATGCTTTTTCGCAGACACAGACGATTCGAGACTGGTTTGGATGTGGAATTGTTGTCGATGGCCTTGGATTTGTACTGAATAACGCAATGTCCGATTTCTCGGCGGCAGTAGGAGCAATGACAAGTCAGGGACTTGCATATGGAAGTGCCAATGCGATTCAGGGTGGAAAAACGCCGCTTTCCAGTATGTCTCCGAGTATGGTATTTAAAGATGGAAAACCATTCCTTGCAATCGGGGCAGCAGGTGGACCGAGAATTATTACGGGAACTCTTCAGGGAATCGTGAATGCAATTGATTTCGACATGACTCCGGAGCAGCTGGTGAATGCTCCATATATCAATTGCCTTACGAGGGCCCAGGGACTTGAAGTGGAGTATGGAATTTCCGGAGATACAAGAAAAATACTGGAAGAGATGGGGCATAAGATTGTTCCTGTTCCGGTGGATCAGGCGATGAGTACGATGCTAAACAGCGTAATGTGCATTGATGGTGAATTCTATGCGGCAGGTACGAAACGAGTAGATGGCTGTGGCGGTGCGCTTTTACCTGGAGGCCATATTGTACTGGAGGGAGTAAGCCAGGAAGAATTATAAAAAAGATGCGAAGTAATTGACAGAACGCACAGATAGGAGCGGCATGTATCGCGCATCCATAGGAAAGAAGACCGGGAGCAGGAAAAATGTTCCCGGTCTTTTTGTAGAAATTTCTGGTAAACAGATATTAACAGCCCCGGCGGGAAATCCCTGCCGGGGCTGTCTGCCTAAGTTCCTATGAGAGAACTGGATTAGTTCTGGTTCTGATTTTTCTCGATCTCTGCCTTCTTCATCGCGCGAACCTTTGTGGAAAGGCCATAGAGGTTGATGAAGCCGGAAGCGTCGTGGTGATCGTAGAGGTCGCCGGTTGTGAAGGACGCGATGCTCTCGTTGTATAAGGAGTACGGGGAGGTTGTGCCCTGTTTGATGATGTTGCCCTTGTAGAGTTTCATCTTGCACTCACCGGTTACGTATTCCTGTGTGGACTCAACGAATGCCTGTAATGCCTCGCGTAACGGGCTGAACCATTTTGCGGAGTAGACAGCATCAGCGAATTCGTTGTCGATGTTCTTCTTGAATTTTAATGTCTCCTTGTCCAGGATCAGCTCCTCTAACTGCTTGTGAGCTTCGAGAAGGATGGTTCCGCCAGGAGTCTCATAGACACCACGGGACTTCATGCCGACCATACGGTTCTCAACGATATCTGTGATACCGATACCGTTCTTGCCGCCGAGCTCGTTTAACTTTGTGAGAATCTCGGAGAATTTCATCTTCTCGCCGTTTAATGCGACCGGAACGCCTTTTTCGAATGTGATGGAGATCTCTGTGTCTTTATCAGGAGCTTTCTCCGGTGTTACGCCGAGTACGAGCATGTGGTCGTAGTTCGGAGCCAGGGACGGATCCTCGAGCTCAAGACCTTCATGGCTGATGTGCCAGATATTGCGGTCACGGCTGTAGCTGTCATTTTTCTTGAACGGAAGCTCGATGTTGTGTTTTGCACAGTATTCCAGCTCATCTTCCCGGGATTTGATATCCCAGATTCTCCACGGAGCAACGATCTTCATATCCGGAGCGAGGGCTTTGATACCGAGCTCGAAACGAACCTGATCGTTTCCTTTACCGGTAGCACCGTGGCAGATCGCAACAGCGCCTTCTTTTTTTGCAATATCAACGAGGATCTTTGCGATCAGCGGGCGGGCCATTGCAGTACCGAGAAGGTATTTGTTCTCGTATGTCGCATTTGCCTTTACGCACGGAGCGATATAATTGTCACAGAATTCATCAACAACGTGTTCGATATATAATTTGGAAGCGCCGCAGTATTTTGCTCTTTCTTCCAGACCGTCAAGCTCGTTTCCCTGTCCAACGTCGATGCAGACGCAGATAACGTCGTAGTTGTAAGTTTCCTTTAACCACGGGATCAGTACGGTGGTATCAAGACCGCCGGAATATGCTAAAACAACTTTCTCTTTCATAATCAAGTCCTCCGATTTATTTCAGACGTTTTATTTTCGTTGTGCTTCATAAATATACAACTGAATATGCGGAATGTCAAGCATAAAATGTATTTTTATAAAGGAATTTTGCATATTATGCATATCGAGCGTATAAATGCAGGGGACAGAGAAGCAGGATGACGAGGGTTGACGATATGAATGATAAAATGTCAGGAAAAGGCGACTGTAATGGAAGAATGCAGATGGCTGATATCAGATTCAGCAGGCAGAGACCGGTCACAATGACGATTCGGAGACAGATTTATGCATAAAAGTGCCTGAATCATCCTATAAAAACGATAGGAAAAAGTGTTCCAGGATTGACAAGAATCGCAAAATCATGGATAATAATCCGAAGAACGCTGTTGGGTGCGTGCAGAAATTTTCTGAACAGAAGATTCCGTAAACGATTCCGCACAATACAGCGGTGGTCGCAGAGTTTGCCGGTTTGAAATACGGAGCAGAACTGCGGAGAGAAAATCTGGAAGGAAATATGTCATGGGACAGTGGAATGAATACCTGGAAGTCCTAGCATCCAAAGCGCCGACTCCGGGAGGTGGAAGCGCGGCGGCGGTCTACGGCGCTGTCGGAACAGCCCTCGGCGAGATGGTGGGAAACCTGACGACAGGGAAAAAGAAATTTGCAATATATGAGGAAGAGATCCAGAAGATCCTTGTACGATTACAGGAAGCGAGAATGGATTTCATCCGTCTCGAGAAGGCGGACGAGCAGGCGTTTGAGCCGCTTTCGGAGGTTTACCGCATGAAGGCGGAGACGGACGAGGAGAAAAAAGCAAAGGAAGAGCGGATGGAAGAGTGTCTGAAAGCTGCTGCGCAGATTCCGATGGAAGTCATGGAGCGGGCGGTCAGCGTGATGGATGATATCGAGTTCCTGGCATTGAACGGCAGCCGGCTTGCGGTCAGCGATGCCGGAGTCGGGATCCAGGGAATCCGTTCGGCGCTTCTCGGCGCGGTCATGAGCGTGTACATCAATACGAAGATGATGAAGGACCGGGAGTATGCCGAAGCGGTGAACCAGCAGGCGGAACTTCTTATAAAGAAGGGAACGGAACAGGCAGACCGGATCTACGAGATTGTGTTAAAGGCGGTAAGAGGATGATTACATTAAAGGGAGCAGAGGTTTCTGCAAAGATCAAGGAACAGGTTCTTTCCATGAACCAGGAATTAAACGGATATGTGCCGACGGCGGCCATCGTCCGGATCGGGGAGCGCCCGGATGACCTCTCCTACGAGAGAAATGTCATGAAACGTATTGCGGCATATGGAATGGAAGCGAAGTCTTTTGCATATCCGGCGGATATCAGCGAGGAAGAGTTCTTTGCGGAATTCCAGAAGATCAATGATGATGAGACGATCGACGGGATCCTGTTATTCCGTCCGCTTCCGAAGCACATCAATGAAAAGCGCGCCGAGGCGATGATCCGTCCGGAAAAGGATCTCGACGGGATCTGCGCGGTCAATACGGCAAAGGTGTTTGCCGGTGAGAAAGATGGATTTGCTCCGTGTACGGCGGAGGCGGTTATTGAGGTCCTGAAGGCATTCGACCTTCCGATCACCGGAAAACGCGCGGTGATCGTGGGACGCAGCATGGTAGTCGGACGTCCGCTGTCCATGCTGATGTTAAAGGAAAATGCGACGGTGACGATCTGCCATACGAAGACTGAGGATCTGAAGGCTGTCTGCCAGGAGGCGGATATCCTCGTTGCGGCAGCAGGAAAGGCGAAGATGCTGGATGCGTCATTCTTAAAAGAGGGAGCTGTCCTCATCGATGTCGGGATCAATGTGGATGAGAACGGAAAACTCTGCGGAGACGTCCTCTGGGATGGTCGGGAAGAAAAGGCATCCGCGGCGACACCGGTGCCGGGCGGCGTCGGTGCTGTGACGACGGCGGTGCTTGCGAAACATCTGGCGCAGGCGGCGTGCAGGAAGAAGAGATAAAACAGAGCTACAAGTGAATATCAGGTATAAAAGCCTCCCGACCATGGAATCCTAAGGGAAACATGGTTTTGGGAGGTTTTTTATGTGGGGAATCCTGGTCGCGCTCCTTTCGGGGGCGCTTATGAGTCTGCAGGGGATCTTTAACACGGAGGTGACGAAACAGAGCAGCATCTGGGCGGCTGCCGGCTGGGTGCAGCTCACGGCATTTCTGACGTGTGTGCTTTTATATTTTTTTACGGGCCGCGGGGAGATCTGGGGAATGTTTTCCATCGACCGGAAATATATGCTGCTCGGCGGCGTCATGGGTGCATTTATCACATGGACGGTGATCAAGAGCATGGATGGGTTGGGACCTGCGAAGGCGACGCTGCTCATCGTTGTGACGCAGATCCTCGTATCGTATCTTGCGGAGGTATTTGGGTTGTTTGGTGTGGAAAAGGCGGCATTTGAGTGGAGAAAACTGATCGGGGCGGCGCTGGCGATCGCGGGGATCATCGTGTTCCGGTGGTAAAAATATAGCGCAAGTTTATCATTTGAGAGAGCCGGATTCAGAAGAAATGCAGAAAGAGATACCGAAAATGATACAAGAAGCAGCAGTGCTCCTGAAAAATCGTCAGGGTACATGGACAAGAACGGGTGCAGGGAGGGACGCGTGTTAAATCTGACCTATGAAATTTTTAAAACGATCGCACGTGAAGTTTAAAAAAATTAAATATACTCATAAAAATAAATAAAATCATATTGACAAACTAGGGAATGAGGGTTATGATAGCGCCAACGGTTTTGAACAGACAATTCCGAAAATTCTGATGGGGAAAGCAGCATCGGAGATGTGAAGCTTTCGAAGTCAGACAGAAAGGGGAACAACGGTATGAGCATGAGTGAAAACATGAACAGGTATGGACAGATGTGTTGTTGTTGCTGTATGTGTATTTCCGGGCGCTTTTGGCGGTCAGGTGCTTTTCCGTGTGTTCATGTACCTGAAGACAGAAAATAATTCCTGTTGAAGCCAGAACAGCGCCCGGAAGTGTAAAAACTTCCGGGATTTTTTTACGCGAACAACGAGCCAAAATCCGCGCTTGCGCGAGCCACTGGCGACTGTCTCGATAACAAGGGAAAATCGCAAAGCGTGTTTTCACTTGTCTATAGGAGAATATGCTGCGGCACATTCTTTTATGGGGCTTGGGAATCAAATATACGGAGGACAGAACATTGATCCAGATCGAACATGTAAGTAAAACCTTTTCGGGAAAGAACGGAACGGTCCATGCACTTGATGATGTCAGCATCCATGTGGAAAAGGGAGACATCTGCGGGATCATCGGATTTTCCGGAGCCGGAAAGTCTACGTTGATCCGCCTGGTAAACGGCCTTGAAACGGCAGACAGCGGAAAAGTCACTGTCTGTGGAAAGGAGCTTTCCGCACTGAAAAAGCCGGAGCTCAGGGCTTTGAGAAGAAAGATCGGAATGGTCTTCCAGCAGTTTAACTTACTGGAATCCAAGACGGTGTACCACAACATCGCACTTCCACTGATTTTAGCGAAGACTCCGAAGGCAGAGATCGACAAGAAGGTTAAGGAAGTATTAAAGATCGTTGAGCTGGAGGATAAGAAAGATACCTATATCAGCCAGCTCTCCGGAGGACAGAAACAACGTGTGGGAATCGCGAGAGCTCTGACCACTGGCCCGGAACTCCTACTCTGCGACGAGGCCACAAGCGCCCTGGATCCGCAGACAACGGAATCAATCTTAAAGCTTTTAAAGAAGATCAACCGTGAGATGGGCGTCACGATCCTCCTCATCACCCACCAGATGCAGGTCGTCCAGATGATCTGCAACAAGGTAGCCGTCATGGAGAGCGGAAAGATCGTGGAATCCGGCAGCGTTCTGGAGGTCTTTGGATCCCCGAAGATGCCGGTGACAAAGCGGTTTGTCCAGACGGTTATCCGGGACCAGATTCCGGACAGCATTATAAGCCTCGTGAAGGAACAGAAAGAAAATTTCCGCGTCGAACGCCTGAAATTCATCGGTTCCAGCGTGAAACGTCCGGTGATCTCCGATATCTGCAAGACGGACGGTGTCGTGGTCAATATCCTCGGCGCAGCGGTCCAGGAACTGGAAGACAGCGTTATGTGCGTCTTTATCTTACAGCTCATCGGTGACGATGAGAGTATCCGGAAAGCGGAAGAGCAGATCGATAAAAATGGCGTCTTAAGAGAACGGATGGAGGTGGAGTAAGATGGACGAACTCATGAAAACAAAGATCTTTAAGGTCACGGTGGAACGCCTCCTGTTAAACGGAGGACAGACTCTCTACATGGTCGGCTGGTCGCTCCTTGTTGGAACGATCATCGGTATGATCCTGGCCCTGATCCTGGTGCTCTGCAGAAAAGGCGGACTTGCGGAGAACCGGCCGTTATACTGGATCGTGAGCGCTTATATCAATGTGGTGCGAAGCATTCCGTTCGTAATTTTGCTTGTAACGATCATGCCGATCACACGCGCGATCGTCGGAACAACGATCGGAAGTACGGCGGCGCTGGTCCCGTTAGTTGTTTACATAAGTCCGTATCTTGCAAGACTGATGGAAAACAGCCTGCTTGAGATCAATCCGGGAATCCTGGAGGCGGCTGAGGCCATGGGCGCGACAACCTGGCAGGTCATCCGCTATTTCCTGGTTCCGGAAACCCTGGGTTCCATGGTGCTTGCACTTACAACAGGAACCATCGGACTTCTCGGAGCGTCCGCGATGGCTGGTTATGTCGGCGGAGGCGGAGTCGGAGACCTGGCACTTACATATGGTTATGAGAAAATGAACACCCCGCTCATGATCCTCACGGTCGTGATCCTGGTCGTTCTGGTACAGATGTTGCAGATTCTTGGAAATACGATTTCCGGAAAGTTAAGACAGCATAAATAAAAGAAGAGGAGAGAAAGAATTATGAGAAAAGTGATTGCAGGAGTACTGATGGGAGCGGCAGTTTTAAGCCTTGCCGCATGCGGAAAGGCAGAGACAGCAGCTACAACAGCGGCGCAGGCTGCTGAGAGCCAGGACACACAGGCAGACAGCACAGAGGCAGCAGCGGACACCACCGGCGACAAGAAAGAGATCGTCTATGGTAAGTCCCAGGGACCGTACACAGAGCTTTTTGAGGCGGCGATCGTTCCGATCCTCGAGAAAGAGGGATATACCGTAAAGGGAGTTGACTTCTCCGACCTTCAGACAGCAGATATCGGACTGAATGACGGCGACGTCGATGTCAACGTAGAGCAGCACACCGCATATATGGAAAACTTCAACGCGAACTATAATGCGGATCTCGTTGCATTAAGCCCGATCCCGACAGTACCGGCAGGCGTATATTCCGCAAAATATAAGTCTGTCGATGAGATCCCGGACGGAGCAAAGGTTGCAGTTCCGAATGACGCATCCAACACCGCAAGATGCTACCTGATGCTTCAGAAGATTGGCTGGATCAAGCTTGCTGATGATGTGGATCCGTCCGCAGTAACCCAGGATGACATCGTTGAGAACCCGCACAACATCGAGTTCACAGAGATGAAGAGCTTAACGATCCCGGCAGCAATTCAGGACTTTGACTATGTAGCGATCACCGGCAGCGTTGTATATAACGCAGGCATCGACCCGTCCACAGCACTTGCAACTGAGGATATCCAGGATCATCTTGTTCTTCAGGTTGTTGTAAAGGAAGAGAACAAGGATGCTGAGTGGGCAAAAGCGATCGTGGATGCTTATCATTCCGACGAGTTCAAGCAGTACATGGAAGAGAACAACGATGGATTATGGTGGATCCCGGACGAGTTAAAGTAAGATTTAAGTCTGGAATTGATCGAGAAAAACTGATAGGGTGAGAATGAGCCAGGGGCGCATGTGAATGTGGTTCCTGGCTCATTTTTTACGCGAACAACGAGCCAAAGTCCGCGCTTGCGCGAGACCTTGGCGACTGTCGCGATAACAAGGGGAAACTCGCGAAGCGAGTTTTCACTTGTTTACGAAAAAAGATCTCCGACACGGGAAAAATCTGGTGTCGGAGATCTTTTTGTTTAAGGAAAATTCTGATGGAACATCCTGATAATCAAAGAAAATTATGTGTCAATGCGCACTCGCGTAAAGCTTGAGATTGTCGCAAACGACTGCTCCAGAAACCTGGATGTGTCAATATTTTTAGTTACCTTCTGTGGTCTGCAGCATCCGTGTGACTTTTTTCACACAATAGAAGCAGGTCGGAGCGATATAGCAGCAGGCAGCAACCCAGGCGGTCTGGTCGGCAAAGCAGATCGCGTTATAGCCGAATTGACCGACAAAGCAGAGGCTGACGATCGTGCGGGCAAACATCTCTGTCACGCCGGAGAAAAATGCTCTTCCGGAATATCCGAGTCCCTGCGTCACCATTCTGGTGACGTTTAAGATCCCAAGTGTCCAGTAAAAGAATCCCATGCAGCGCAGATACTGGGCGGAGGCGTCGAGAACACCTGCGGCATCTTTGCTCACAAAGATCATGGAGAGCGGACGTCCGAAGAAGATCAGGATCAGTCCTGCGAAGACTCCGTAGCCGATCCCGAGGGCGATTCCCTCTTTCAGACCTTTTTTGATGCGGGCTGACTGACCGGCGCCGAGGTTCTGGCTGCAGAAGACGGAAACAGCGGTTCCGATCGCGTCGAACGGACACTGGGTGAACTGTTTTAGCTTCACACCTGCGGTAAAGCCGGAGACATAGTCACCGCCGAGTCCGTTGTTTGCGGACTGCATGACCATGCTGCCGATCGCCGTGATGGAAAACTGGAGCTCGGTCGGGAGTCCCATCTGGAGAAGTTCTGTGATCGCGTCTTTTTTGATCACACGGTTTTCTTTCGAGAGCCATAAGATCTTCATGCGCCGGATAATGACGAACAGGCAGAGAATTCCGCTGATCGCCTGGGATGCGATCGTTGCGAAGGCAGCTCCGGCACATCCCCACTTTGCGACAACGATGAAAAAGAGATCCAGAAAGATATTGAGCACCGCGGAGAATGCCAGGAAGATGAACGGTGTACGGCTGTCACCGACTGCGCGCAGGATACTCGATAAGTAATTGTAGAGCAGGGTGAACGGGATCCCGAGGAAAATGATCATCAGATAGATATATGCGTTTGCGTAGATATCGCTCTGGACAGAAAGCATATGCAGGATCCACGGACACAGAACAGCGCAGAGCGTGGTCACGATGACTGCGATCACTGCGGTGAGGATTGCTCCGTTGAAGATAAAATCTTTCATGCGTTTGTGGTCGCCGGCGCCGAAATATTTTGCGACCGGAATGCCGAAAACGGTACAGCTTCCCATACAGAAGCCGAGGACGAGGAACTGGACGCTGGTGCTGGCCCCGACACTCGCGAGTGCCTGTGCGCCGAGTACCTGTCCGACGATCGCGGCGTCGATGATGTTGTATGTCTGCTGCAGGAGGTTGCCGACTAAGAGGGGCAGTGCGAACTGCAGCATGGACTTTAGAGGATTGCCCTTGATCATGGAAGTTGCCATGTAGAGATTACCTTCTTTCGAAATAGGATATTTTTTGATAAAACGAACGTGAATTATCTTATCATAGAGAGGAAAAATTGTATACAGGCATATGCGACAAAATGTAGGTGGAATTTGGGTGGGGATTTTTGCTGTTTTTTAGAGGAACCAGATTCTCGAATCAAGGCACTCCTGTTCGGCTCCTCACCGCTAGGGATTGGCGGGACGAATAGTAAACTTTAACGTGAAAATGGTTGACATCTGGCAGAATCTACCATATAATTGTAAACTATAACGTGACAAAAGAGTTTACAATAAAACTTGGGCAGATGTGAGAGAAATGAGAAAAATCCTACAAAAAAAGTGGGAAAATCTGCTCTGGAATTACAACGAAATAATACATCTGCTGACTGTAAAAGAGGTTTGCGGCAGGCAGGATAAGATCAGGAAAAGGAGAACATTATGGACGCACTGACACTGGCACAGGAGATTATCGACGGAAGAAGAATCACAAGAGAGGATGACCTGAATTTCTTTCTGACATGCGATCTGAAGGAGCTCTGTGAGGGAGCAGACCGGATCCGCAAGGCATGTGTGGGAGATAAGGTAGACCTTTGTTCTATTATCAACGGACGCAGTGGACGATGTCCAGAGGATTGCAAGTACTGCGCACAGTCTGCTCATCATCATACAAACTGCGAGGTTTATGATTTCCTTCCGGAGGAAGAGATCGTGAAGATGTGTCGTGTCAATGAGGCGGAAGGCGTCGACCGTTTCTCTATCGTGACATCCGGAAAGGCACTGACCGGAGAAGAGTTTGAGAAAGCGATCCATGCTTATGAGACGATGAAGAAGGAATGTAAGATCGATCTCTGCGCATCCATGGGATTTGTGAGTGCGGAGCAGCTCCACAGACTTCACGAGGCTGGTGTTACAAGCTATCATCACAATATTGAGACATCCAGAAGAAATTTCCCGAACATCTGCACGACGCATACTTATGATATGAAGATCAATACTTTAAAGATGATCAAGGCGGAAGGAATGTGTGCATGTTCCGGCGGTATCATCGGAATGGGAGAGACCTGGGAGGACCGTCTCGATATGGCAATGAGCCTTGCAGAGCTTGGAATCGATTCCATCCCGTTAAATGCGCTGATGCCGATCCCGGGAACTCCGCTTGAGCATTTGGAGCGCATCTCCGAGGATGATATTCTCCGCACGGTTGCATTCTTCCGCTACATCAATCCGGAGGCAAACATCCGTCTCGGCGCAGGCCGCGCACTTCTCACAAACGACGGCGAGACTGCATTCAAGTCCGGAGTATCCGCAACGATCACAGGAAATATGCTGACAACGGTTGCATGTGCGACGATCCGCAGTGATAAGAAGATGTTAGAGGATCTCGGAAGAGATGTGACACCGGAGTATATGAAATAATACCGGGATCAGGAGATTGGAATCATACGTTGTCCAAAAGTAGAAAGTACAGATTAGAAAAGGCTGCCCTGCATTATGTGCGGGCAGCCTTTTGCGATATCAGGGAAAGTTCTTTTTCACAACACCAGTAATCCACACCATGATATACACATTCACCGACCATGGAAAACTGCAGCTTTCGGTACGCGCGGAGCGCCTTTTCGTTCGTCTTTGCGACGAGATAATGGGCGGAACGAAAACCACGCCTTTTGGCTTCCTCCATAGCGCAGGTAAAAAGCCTTCCGGCAATTCTGCAGCCCTGATAATTCAGGGAAACAGCGACCCGGGCAAATTCAACGGACGGAACGAGTTCTTTCGACCAACAGTCCAGGATATCGGTCTCCGGATCGGCGTCGAAGGAGATCACTCCGGCGAGATCATGCCCGGTCGTTGTCTTTAAGCAAAACAGGGAATTCCTGGCGAGATCGAACCGGATCGTATCAGCAGACGGATAGTCATCCGTCCAGGCGCAGAACTCTCTGCCGATGTGGGACCGGTAGAGGGAAAGGATCGCGGATGCATCATCCGGGAGTGCAGGTGAAAAGAAAAATTGTTTCACAATTCCGTTTACGGAGATCAGAATCTCCTGATCCTGGATCAAATTCATGGACAACGCTCCTTTACCCTGCCATGATCTCACTCAGTGTTTTCACAAAGAAGATCACGAGGACCACCAGCATCAGCGGTTTGACGAATTTTGCACCGCCTTTATCGAAACACTTTGCACCGAGATAGTTTCCTGCGATACTGAAGAGGCCGGCAGTAAGACCGAGGAGAAAGATCACTTTTCCATTTATCAGGTAGACAGCAAGCGCTGTCAGGTTTGTTGTCAGGTTGATCGCTTTCGTGATCCCGTTCGCCTCTTTGAGTCCCATGTGGGCAACACCGGTGAGGAGAAGAAGGAGGAAGGTTCCTGTTCCAGGACCGTAAAAGCCGTCATAGATGCCGATGACAAAGGCGATAAATGCGCTGAAGAGGATCATTTTGCGGAGTGGAAATGCCTCTTTTTCTCCAATGAACGGTTTTCCGAACGTGAGGTAGAGAGCGGTACACGGCAGGATCACAAGGATCAGGCGTTTAAAGTAGTAATCATCTAACCGAAGGGCAAGCTTTGCGCCGATAGAAGAGCCGATCAGAGCAGTGATGATACAGAGAACTGCGTTCTTCCAGGCAATGTAGCCGTTTTTGGCATATTTTGCGGTTGCGATCAGAGTTCCCATGCCGGAGCTCAGCTTATTCGTTCCAATCGCGAAGTGAACCGGAAAGCCCGCGATCAGATAGGCAGGAAGCGAGATCAGACCGCCGCCCCCGGCTACCGCGTCGACAAATCCGGCGAGAAATACGAGCGGGCAGATGATCAGAAAGTGGATCAGATGTAATTCCATAGCAGTAATTCCCCTTAAATAGTATTGATAGTTTGTCCCTGATCTGTGTAGGGCGTTGATCAGGGATATAATATTTTGCTCAATATAGCATATTTTAACAGAAAATGCAATGAAGGGGGATAAGATCGGTGAATTATGAATTATGGACGTACCGGGATAGTTGGAGCGGGAAGCTCGTAAAATGAAGATTCCGGGTGTTCAGGAACAGCTATGGATTTTACTGATTGAGAAAAGAGCACTGCCGGAGTATAATGAAAAGAAAGTGAAAATCAGAACATAAGATGAGAAATGCAACATCAGATATCACAAGATAACGAGGACTTGGAAATGGAGACAAAAGAAAATGCCGAAATCAGGTTCAAACTGATCGGGAAATATAAATTTAAGAGCATATTTGTAAGGAACCTTTTGCTGTTGATCTTGTATTCGTCGGTATTTTTAGCGGTAATTTTTTTGTACAGCAATTATATGGTGCGCAGGAATGTGGCCCAGAGACTGGAACTCAGAACCCAGGCAATTCTCGAAAAAACCCAGGAGAGTGTGGACAGAGAATTAAAAAATCTGGAGGGGCAGATCCTTCAACTCTCACGGGACGAGTATATTGTAGCGGATATGACAGCACCCAATATAAAAAACTCAGATCGAAATTACAATATTGTATATCAGCTTCAGGCAGTGCGTAATGTTTGTGACCTGGTTGATGAAGCATATTTATATGTGACTACGGACGAAACGATATTTACAAGCTATGGAGTTGCAGACAGTGCATCCAGGTATATTGAAAATACGGAAATGGGAAGGCTTATCAATATCATAAAAAACAGCGAAGCGCGGGCAGGTGATCAGAGATTCATTACGATAGGGAAAAATCACTATATTGTTCTTTTTGCACCGGTGTTTTATGATAGAATCCTGGGCGTGTTGGTTTTTAAAATTGACAACTGGGATCTGAAACGAATGGTGCTGAACGGAAATGCAGGCTCAACCGGAACCATATGGATTTATGATGAGTCAGGAGAACCGCTTCTTCCAAACTATATGGAATATCCGAGCGGACTTGGAGCCAAAGAAGTCATGAACATTCCGGAATTAAAACAGCATGCACTTACAGATGGAGATACCTATTATAAAGTGATTTCGAATGAGAATGGCTGGCAGTATCTGCTGGAAAATGATGCAGATCTTTTTGGAAAGGAAAGTGTTCAGCTTGGAGGTGGCTTCTTTGTGATCTTGGCAGGGCTTGTTGCATTTTGCGTGATGTTTTCCATTTACCAGGCCGACAGTACTTACCGTCCGATTCGACATCTGATAGAAATATCGGAAAATGCAGGAGAAAAGGTCAGTGAGGAGAATGTCAAAAATGAGTTGGAGCTTCTTGAGAAAAATGTGAGTTATACGGTAAAGAAAAATCAGGAGCTTGGATTCTTTTTACAGAGTATTCGCCCGGTTATGGTATCTGATACATTCCGAAATCTGCTCACGGGGCATGAGATTGCAAAAGAAAAACTGGAAGATACATTCCGGGCTCTAAATTCTTCATTCAATACGGAATTGAATTACACCGTCCTTTTGGTTTCACTTACCTCGGAAGAAAAGACCTTTACTCTTGTGGAATGCAACATGTTATTACACCGCTTAGAACAGGAAATGAGAGCGGTCACATCGGGGACATTTGCCTGCAGCTTTGTATATATGACGGAAAATCGTCACATGGCAGTTGTACTCGGAACACCAAAAACTTTATCGGTCAATAAGATCCGGGAATGGAAGGAGATGGTTGATAAACGTTTAAAAAATGTGTGCATGGATTATCCGGTTCAGCTTCGTATGGGAGCATCCAGATGCCTTGTGGATATTATGGAACTTCATAAGATATTTTCAGAATTATGTAAAGATATGAACTATCGGGAATATCTGCGAAACGATAAAGATGAAGCCGGAACCACAGTTACAGAGTTTGATCAGGAATTAATTCAAAAATCGTTTGCTGCGCTGCGCGAGAATGTGGAAACGGGAGAAAATGAAAATGCAGTTTTGCAGATGTCAAAGGTGACACAGGAACTTCTTGAACTGCGGAAGTCATATGAGGAACGCAGGGAATTCCTGGTATTATGGTGGCGAACGGTTATGAATGAGACTGTACCGATCGGTATTTTCGAGAAGCAGCATTTAGATATGGTCCGCACAGAGTTGTTTTCTGACCTGAAGGATGAAACGGTTATTCTGAAGGTACTGAACAGATTTGTGGAAGAAATTGCTGTACAGCTTAAAGAAAACTCATCAAAATTGAAAAAAAGATATGTGGAACGGGCCAGACAATACATTGAAGATCATTACAGTGAGTCAGACTTATCGCTGTCGGGAAGTGCGGAATATCTGGGAATCAGTCAGAGCTATCTGAGTACACAGTTTAAAAAAGAAATGGGAATCAATTTTCTGGATTACCTGAACAGACACAGAATTGAAAAAAGCAGACAGCTGCTTCAGATGACGGATATGACAGTAGAAGAGATCGGTTTCCGTACCGGTTTTTCCAGTGCAAAGAATTTTATACGTGTATTTAAAAAATATATGGAAATATCACCGGGAGCTTACCGGGAGCAGCAGGAAAAAGAAACACTTCCCCAAATAGAAGTTGAAAAGGAAAAGGTGGATCAGTGACTTCAGTCATTGCTCCACCTTTTTTTAAACTCGTTTTGAGGGAGCAAAGCAATAGACAATTTATAGAATTGGATTCCCCGTTTTTTAAATCCCCAATTTTATGAAAAATTTGCGGATAGTTTGCGAAAAATGGTGTCTTTCTTAGCAAAAAAAGCCGGTATATAATGAGGACAGTCCAGAAGAACTGGTAAAAAAATGAAAAGAGGGGTAAGCAAAATGAAAAAAAGAAAAATGGTATCATGGATTCTTGCGGTGTCAGTTGCAGGTATGTTAGCTGGATGTGGCAGTAGCACAACTTCCAATAATGCAGGAACAACTGCGGCAGCTGAGACAAAAACAGAAAACACTTCTGATAAGGGAACGGAAAGTGTTGTTGAGCTGAGTCTTGCTGATGCACAGCCGGATGGATGTGCAGCGAATATTTCAATGAAAGCGATGGTGGATGAGATTGCCGAAAAATCCGGCGGCAGTGTAAAAGTTACCTATTACCCGAACAGCCAGCTTGGAAACGAAAGGGATCTGGCAGAAGGTGTTATGGCAGGAACTGTTGATATGGCATGGGTATCCTGTGCTGTTATGCAGAACTTTACAGATGATTTCGCAATCTTCTCACTTCCATTCATCTTTAAAGATTATGACCACGTACATGCCTATGCAAACAGTGAGCTTGGCGATCAGGTATTCGGAAAGCTGGAAGAACAGAATAAAGTTAAGGTTTTGGGATTGTTTGATCAGGGCTTCCGTTGGATCTGGACGTCGAAAAAAGAAGTGAAAACATTGAATGATCTGAAAGGATTAAAGATCCGCACTCCTGAATCTGACGTGTATACCCAGACGTTTTCCTTATTAGGAACCAATCCGACTCCAATGGCATTTGGGGATTTGTTCACAGCACTGCAGACCGGGGTTGTGGAAGGTTATGAAGTAAACCCGGAATCAACATGGACAAACGGTACATATGAAGCGATCAAATATGGATGCAAGAGTAATCACATTTTTGCCGGATCCGTATTATTCATTTCGCAGTCTGCGTATGATCGCTTAAGCGATGAGCAGAAGTCTGTTTTAGAGGATGCGGCAGCAAATGCCGTTGTCTGCAACAACGAAATTGCGGCGGAAAACGAAGCGGATTATGAGAAAAAGCTGACGGATGCAGGACTTACCATCAATTCGCTTGAGGATGGTGAGCAGGAAAAATTTGCGGAAGCAGTTCTTCCGTTATACGAAAAGTACTATGACATGGTTGGAGGAAAAGACTATGTCGATCAGGTTCGCAACATGGAATATTAATTGACAGCAGATGTTCCCGGTCGTGTGAAAACATGACCGGGAATCCGGAGGAAAACTATGAGAAAATTACTTAGATGGTTTGATCTGGTGATCGATTTTCTGATGATCGGATGTTCGATCGGTTTTGTAACATTGGCTTTCGCACAGGTTGTATGCAGATTTCTGTTAAACTCCTCACTGACCTGGTCGGAGGAATTATGCCGGTATCTGTTTGTAGAAATGGTATTCCTGGGAGCAGGCGTCTGCATTCTGGAGAAAAAACATGCATCGGTGGATATTGTTGTAAATCTGATCCCAAAAGGAATCAGAAAATATTATCAGGCATTTCTGGATATTCTCGTCATTATTACCGGAGGACTCATCGGTATATATGGATTCAAATTTGCATGTGGTGCGGTGGGACAGACATCGCCGGCATTAAGACTTCCTTATCAGTACGTTTATATGGGAATCGCAGTTGGCGGAGTCGTTTTGATCGTGGATGGCATTCGTGCCATGTATACGACGTTGACAGGAAAAAGCACTTATCACAGTTATATTAATCCGGAATTGAATCAGAAGGAGGAAAAAATATGTTAAGTATTTTATTGATCACATTCCTCATTTTGCTGATCCTTGGATGCCCGATTGCTATTGGAATGTGTTTTGCGAGTTTTTCAGCACTTTTATTTGGAAATACACCGGTTCCGTTGACGGTAGTTCCGCAGAGAATGTTTGTCACCATCGATTCTTTCAGTATGATGGCAATCCCGCTTTTTATTTTAGCAGGTGAACTCATGAACAGCGCCGGGATCACGAGAAGAATCGTTAATTTCTGCAGCGCTCTGGTAGGCCACATCAGAGGTGGACTGGCTCATGTAAATATTCTCGCATCCATGCTCTTTGCAGGTATTTCTGGTGCGGCAGCAGCAGACAGTGCATCGCTGGGCTCCATGTTGATCCCTGCAATGATTGAGGATGGATACGATGCTGATTTTTCTGTGGCGGTAACGGCAACCTCATCGACGATCGGTCCGATCATTCCTCCGAGTATCATGATGATCATTTACGGTTCCATGGCCGGCGTATCAATTGGTGCGTTATTTATGGGAGGCGTAATCCCGGGAATTTTGATCGGTCTGGTTTTGATGGGAATTGCTTATGTAATTTCCTGTAAGCGGGGTTATAAGGCGGAAAAGAAGAAAACTCCGCGGGAAGTGTGGATCGCATTTAAGGAATCGCTGGTAGCTCTCATTATGCCGGTGATTGTTCTTGGAGGAATTTTATTCGGCATCTTTACCACAACGGAAGCCGGATGCATCGCTGTTGTTTATGCATTGATCGCAGGGATGATCATGAAAGAACTGCATGTGAACGATTTATTTCGTGTATTTTTGAGTGCAGCCCTTACAACTGCAAGCACCATGTTTGTTCTTGCATCCGCACAGGCGTTAGGCTGGATCCTGGCGAGAGCACAGTTTCCGCAGATGGTCGTAAATATGCTGCTCGGTGTATCCGACAACGGAACGATTATTTTCCTTCTCATTTTATTATTCCTGTTCTTCCTTGGATTCTTTATGGATGGGACGGCGGCTATGATCATCCTGATCCCGGTTTTTCTTCCTGTTATCGCACAGTACGGGTGGAATCCAATTCAGTTTGCGGACTGCATCATTATGATGCTGTTAGTGGGTGCTGTAACACCGCCGGTAGGAGTTTTGCTCTTTATATGCTGCGGCATTGCAAAAATTTCCATTGCGCAGGCAGCAAAAGCAGTATATCCGTTTGTGTTCGGAGAAATTGCTGTTATTATCCTTTGCGTATTCGTTCCACAACTGATCACTTTCATTCCGCATTTGCTTTATGGAGTATAAATTATGAGTGAATATTATGAATTCAGGGGAATTACCTGGGATCATCCGAGAGGATATGAATCGATCATAGCAGTATCAGATGCATTCCGAGTGGAACATCCGGATGTAAAGATTACCTGGGATATCCGCTCTCTCAAAGATTTCGGGGACTATCCGGTGACAGAACTTGCAAAGAAATATGATTTTATCATGATGGACCATCCGCATATCGGAAGTGCAGTGAAAGCCGGTGCATTGGTTCCGTTAGACAGGTATCTCTCTGAAGAGTTTCTAAGGGACCAGGAAGAGAATTCAGTGGGAAGAAGCTATGAGAGCTATCGGATGTCAGGACATCAGTGGGCACTTGCTGTGGATGCGGCTGCACAGATCAGTGCGTACCGGGAAGATCTTCTGAAACAGAACGAAGAAAAGATTCCTAAAAACTGGCGGCAGGTTGCGGAGCTTGCAAAACGTTTAAGCGGAAATACAAAACTGGCGATTCCCCTTTGCCAGACGGACAGTTATTGCTGCTTTTTGTCTCTCTGTGCAAATCACGGTGGGGAGCAAGTATTCTCAGAGACGAACGGAATTGCGCATGAAACAATGTGCTATGCCTTGGAACTATTATCGGAAATTGTTCCATATCTTCATGAGAAGTCACTGGACATGAATCCTATTCAGGCATTGGACCTGATGGCAGATACAAATGAGATTGCCTATATTCCTTTATTGTTTGGATATTCCAATTATTCAAGAAGGAATCACAAGGGGAGACATCTTATAAAATTTACGGATATTCCGTCAGAAACAAATGTTCCGTCTGGCGCATTGTTAGGTGGAGTTGGTCTTGCGGTATCTTCTGAGTGTAAAAAAATTCCGACAGCAATAGAATTTGTGAAATTTGCTTTGTGTGAAAAGAATCAGAAAGGGATTTATTTTGAGCATGCAGGACAGCCCGGATATTTAAAAGCATGGAAAGATCCGGAAGTCAATGCGGCGTCCAATGGATTTTTTGAAAATACACTGGCAACACTACGGAACAGTTATTTGAGACCGAGGTATGAGGGATACAATATATTCCAGGAAAAAGCAGGTCTCGTGATCAATGAAGGACTGAAGAAAAAAATGTCGCCGGAAAGCATTGCAGAAGAGTTGGAAGCACTCTTTCAGAAACTGAAAGCGGGTGAATAAAATGGCGGATATGCCGTTAAATGGATTAAAAGTGATTGATCTTTCCCATCATATGGCTGGTCCATTTGCAAGTCAGAGACTTGGAGATATGGGGGCAGACATCATAAAAATCGAACCGTTGGGATATGGAGAGTGGACAAGAATCCGTCCGATCGGAAATGGCTGGGTGAGTGAAGACATGAATACGTCTTTTATCAGTACGAATCGGAACAAGCGAAGCCTGACATTGGATCTGAAGAAAGAAAAAGGAAAGAATATTTTCATGGAGATGATCAGAACTGCAGATATCTTTGTCAGCAATTTTCGCCCTGAGGTCCATAGAAAACTTGGAATTGATTATGAGACACTAAAAAAGATCAATCCGGGTCTGATTTATTGTTCGGTTACAGGATATGGACAGGATGGACCTTACGCGGGACGTCCCGGTCAGGATCTTCTGATCCAGGGGCTTTCTGGAGTTACATGGAATGCCGGAAGAGAGACAGACTGTCCTATCCCGCTCGGTGCATTTGTAGCAGATGCTATGGCAGGACAAAATGCGACAGAAGGCATTCTTGCGGCGCTTTATTACAGGGAGAAGACAGGAAAAGGACAGATGATCGCAGTGGATCTTTTATCAAGTCTGATCGAGGTTCAGACGCAGGAATATACAACGTATCTGAATTCGGGGCAGCATCCAAAACGCTCAAAGGAACTCCTGGCTCATCCATTGATCAATAGTCCATATGGAATCCATAAGACGAAGGATAGTTACCTTGCGCTTGCAATGACGCCGTTTGATAAACTGGCAGATGCTTTGGAAGAACCAGAGCTTTTGAAGTACACAAGTTGGGAAGCAGGGCAGCTTTATCGCGATGAGATCTTTGAGATTACGGCAAATGCACTGTTAAAGAAGACAACAGCGGAATGGATCAGAATTCTTCAGAAAAAGGATGTGTGGTGTGGAGAAGTTTTAAAGTATCCGGAAGTAGTAAAAAATCCGCAGGTTGTTCATATGGAAGTATTTCGATCTATGAAAGGAGCACCTTACGGAGAAATTAAGATTGTTGGAAATCCGATTCGCTTTAGTGAAACTCCGGTGAGTTACCGGATCACACCACCGGTATTAGGGGCGCATAATCATGAAATATTGAAAGAATACGGGTATTCAGATGAAACGATCCAAATGCTTGAGGAAGAGAACGTGATCCAAAAGGAGAATCCAAAGTCATTCAGAATTTAAATATACGATTCAGAAAAAAGACCTTTTGACTTCAGATTCAAGGTATCAGAAAGGATGAAATATTATGGAAACAATTACATACGACAAACAGGGGTATGTTGCAACGATCCACTTCAATCGGCCGGAAAAGATGAATGCGATCACACCGGATATGATGGTGCAATTATATGAGTGCGTGGAAGAAATCAATGCCAATATGGATATCCGCGCTGTTGTTGTTACAGGAGGAGACAAGGTGTTCTGTGCAGGAAGTGATATTAAAAAACTTGTGACGTATGACACTCCATGGGATTTCCATAATCGTCAGAAAGATTATCCGACGTCCATTCGTCTGATCCGCAAACCGACGATTGCCATGATCAATGGTTATTGCCTTGGCGGCGGTCTGGAGATGGCGATCAGTGCAGATATGAGATATGCCTCTGAAAATGCAAAATTCGGCGCACCGGAGATCAATCATGGATGGATAGGAGGAGGCGGAGGAAGTCAGATCCTTCCGCGTTTGGTGGGACCGGGACTGGCAGCGGAAATGCTGATGTCCGGCAAGACATATTCGGCAGCGGAAGCGAAAGAAATGCGTCTTGTAGATCGACTTTATAAAACTCCGGAGGAACTGGAACAAGCGACATATGAGATGGCGGAACTTTTAGCATCCAAAGCGCCGATCGCTGCACAGGTTATCAAGAAGGCGGTGAAGGTTTCCCAGAATATCGGACTTGATGCTGGGCTCGATTATGAGAATGAGCTTGTATATATTACGTTCAGTACAGAAGATAAGGAGGAGGGACAGCGGGCCTTCATCGAGAAAAGAGAACCTGTATTTAAGGGACGTTAGGAGGAAAAGCATGAATCGGTTATTGGATGGAGTAAAGATCCTCGATTTTACGCAGTATAAGGCAGGGCCGATGGGAACCCAGATCCTTGGAGATATGGGGGCCGATATTATTAAGATCGAGAGAAGCAGAGGCGGAGACCTGGAGAGAGGATTTGCAACATTTGGACGGTTCACCGGAAAGGGAGACAGCCCGTTTTTCTTGGCGATGAATCGAAATAAGAGGAGTCTTGCACTCAATATTAAGACTCCGGAAGCGAAGGAGATTATCTATAAATTGGCAGCAGAGGCCGATGTGGTCGTTCAGAATTTCCGGCCGGGAGTTTTAAAAAAGCTTGGATACGGATATGAAGATTTTAAGAAGATTAATCCGAATATCATATACTGTTCCAATAGCGGATACGGTCTCACAGGACCATATGTGAAGCGTCCGGGACAGGATCTTCTGGCTCAGGCCATGTCTGGACTTATCATGATGAATGGGACCGAGGATTCTCCAACTGCGGTGGCCACTTCAGTTCCGGATGCAGTGACAGCGTTGTATCTGTGTATTGCAATCCTTGGAGCGCTTTACCACAAAAAGGATACCGGAGAAGGACAGGAAATTGATGTAGACCTTTTAAGCAGCGCTATTGCGATTCAGCAGGAAGAAATTTCTGCATACCTGAATTTAAAGCCGAGACCTGAATTTAAACGGAGCAAAACGGGACTTGCAGCTCCATGGAATGGGGCGCCTTATGGGATTTACAAAACTTCTGATCAAAAGTATATTGCTCTTGGTGTTGTCCCGATGGAGAAGTTGTCAAAACTGATACATGCGCCGGAATTGGCTGAATATACGGAGCTGGAAGATGCATTTGATCATCGAGATGATATTCGGCCGATTGTTCAGGAAAAAATCCTTCAGAATACACAGGAGTACTGGGTAGATTATATGCTGGGGTTCGACGTCTGGTGCGCACCGGTTAATTCCTTTGAGGAAATGATCCATGATCCACAGGTAATTCATAATCAGAACATCAGGAAGATGTCCCATAGTGTGCTGGGAGAGATTGGAGTGGTTGCACAGCCAATCCGATGCAGTAAGACTCCGCTGTGCTATGAGATGGCTCCGCCGGTACTTGGACAGCATTCGGAAGAAATCCTTCATGAATTAGGGTACGAGGAAGAAAAGATCAGAGATATTTTGAGTAAGCAGATATAAAAAATACAGGAAGAGGACTGAAACTGTTTTGCCTGGGGCATGTGTCTTAAAAAATGCCTTTTGAATGAACAGGATACAGTCCTCTTTTTATGTTTGCAATTCTTAAAAATATCCTTGTTTTTATAACAACGATTCGGTAAAATAGAATCAGGCAGAACGATCCCCCTGAAGATTCAGGAGGGAAACATATGAAAGATAATAAGAAGAAAATTCTGGCGGCTGCGGCTTTTCTGATCGCAGCCGGACTTTTGTTTGGGATGACAAAGAAAGAGAACGGGAGCAGAGAGCTGGATGATTCCGGGGCGGTCGTCATGAGCGGGTCGCAGAAGGAGTTCATGGGATCAAAAGAGAAGCGTGGTTCTGAAAAAAATGTTGGGCTGCTCCCGGATCCATCAGGCTCTGACGGAGAAAAAAATCCGCAGACTGAAAGTGAGAGCGGCGTCGGGGAATCCCGGGAAGCCGGAAATGAAACCGGGACGGGGAAAAGTCCTTCAGAAACGCAGGTGGAAGTGGATAACTCGAAGGCAGCAGGGATCTATGTGTATATCTGCGGAGAGGTTGCAAATCCCGGCGTGTATGAGCTTTCCGAGGACAGCCGGATCTACGAGGCGGTGGATGCCGCAGGCGGATTTACGGAGAATGCGGCGCGTGAGAGCATCAACCTCGCGTCGAAGGTCAGTGACGGGATGCAGATCACGATCTATAATAAGGAAGAAGCTGCATCGCTTCCGGCAGGCGGTACGTCAGCAGGTAAAAATTCCGGGCAGGATCAGATGTCGGGATCTTCTTCACTTGTCAACCTGAATACAGCGACGAAAGAGGAACTGATGACCTTAAAGGGCATCGGGGAGTCGAAGGCGGAGGATATCATCCGCTACCGCGAAAAGAGCGGGGGATTTAAGAAGATCGAAGATATCATGAAGATCTCCGGGATCAAGGAAGCCGGATTCCAGAAGATCAAAGACAGTATTACAGTATAGTATAACTGAAAAAACAACATAAAGAGAGACAGCAGATCAGAAAAACAGGTTTGCGGATCCTGCATTGGGAAAGGAAAAATGGCAGATCCGGTTACAGGGATTGATGAGAGCTGTTATCGATCACAGCATAACATGGAGGAGTAAGATGGCAAGAGTTCTGGTAGTTGATGATGAAAAACTGATCGTGAAGGGAATCCGCTTCAGTCTGGAACAGGATGGATATGAGGTGGACTGCGCCTACGACGGCGATGAGGCGATCGAGAGGGCAAAAGAGCGGGAGTACGATGTGGTACTTCTGGACGTCATGCTTCCGGGACACGATGGATTTGAGGTCTGCCAGACGATCCGGGAATTTTCCGAGATGCCGATCATCATGCTGACGGCAAAGGGAGACGATATGGATAAGATCCTGGGTCTGGAGTACGGAGCGGACGATTATATCACGAAACCGTTCAATATTCTTGAGGTAAAAGCGCGGATCAAGGCGATCATCCGGAGAAATAATAAAAAGAACGGCGGCGCGAAACGCCAGGAATCGAGTGTGGTGACAGAAGGCGACTTAAAGCTCGACAGAGAGAGCCGCAGAGTCTTCATCAAGGACAAGGAGATCAACCTAACTGCGAAGGAATTCGATCTTCTGGAACTTCTTGTCACGAATCCGAACAAGGTCTACAGCCGTGAGACGCTGTTAGAGTACGTATGGGGCAATAAGGCCATGGTAAACGGAGATGTCCGCACCGTGGACGTACATGTGAGAAGACTCCGCGAAAAGATCGAACCAAGCCCGAGCGATCCCAAATACGTCCACACCAAGTGGGGAGTGGGGTACTTCTTTCGCGCATAGCGATGTCCGTGCATAGCAATGAGCAGTGCAGGGACAGCTCGCATAATTTTTGCGTTGTGCTTGCACAAAAGCAAAAATTATACGAGCTGGACCTATAGGGCGAATGCCCGCGAGCCCTGAGTCGGGGCAAGCCCCGATTCAGGGCTCCCACTGCGGAGTAAGCAGCAAGAAAGCGTTGTGCTTGCACAAAAGCAAAAATTATGCGAGCTGGACCTATAGGGCGAATGCCCGCGAGCCCTGAGTCGGGGCTTGCCCCGATTCAGGGCTCCCACTGCGGACTAGCCAGCAAAAAAGTGTTGTGCTTGCACGAAAATCATGCGGACCAGCCAACAAATTTAAGTTGTATCAAAAAGGAGAAAAACATCTATGACATACACAATTCGCCCGGTCCGTCCGTCGGACCTTGCGGCAGTCACCGAGGTGGAGGCGATTTGCTTTCCTGCCGCGGAGGCAGCGACCGGAGAATCTTTTAAAGCCCGTATTGCGGCATTCCCGGAATGCTTTTTCGTTGCGGAATCAGAGGGAAAGATCATCGGCTTCATCAATGGCTGTGCCACGGATTCTAAAACGATCTGTGACGAGATGTACGAAAATTCCGCCTGCCACAAGACGGATGGAGCATACCAGTCCATCTTCGGTCTGGACGTGCTCCCGGATTACCAGCGTCAGGGGATCGCGGCAGATCTCATGAACCACATGATCGGGGATGCGAAAAATAAGGGAAGAAAAGGTCTGATCCTCACATGCAAGGACCGCCTGATCCACTATTACGCGAAATTCGGATATAAAAACATGGGCGTGTCCGAGTCTGTCCACGGCGGGGCAGTCTGGTATGACATGATCCTGGAATTCGGAGCGCAGGAATCATGAAGATCACACTGATCACGGTCGGAAAGATCAAGGAAAAATTCTTCCAGGATGCGATTGCGGAATATTCCAAACGCTTGAGCCGGTACTGCAAGCTGGAGATCATCCAGGTTGCGGATGAGAAGACGCCGGACGGTGCCAGCGAGGCAGTGGAGACGCAGATCAAAGAAAAAGAAGGCGAACGGATCCTTTCCAATATCAAGGACGGAAGTTTTGTCGTTGCTCTCGCGATCAATGGAAATATGCTGGATTCTGAGGAGCTTGCGGCAAAAATAGAAAAATGGGGTGTGTCCGGGATCAGCCAGATCGTGTTTATCATCGGCGGATCGTTAGGTCTTTCAAACCAGGTCCTGGTACGGGCCGATTACAAGCTGAGCTTTTCAAAGATGACATTCCCGCACCAGCTCATGCGGGTCATTCTTCTGGAGCAGATCTACCGGAGTTACCGGATCATTCAGGGAGAACCTTACCATAAATAGCGTGTATTTGTTACTTTTCACGGGGAGGATATTCCGAACCGAAAATTCCGCATGAGACAGCAGTGATTGCGGATTGAAACAAGGAGGCAAAAACGAGTGACAGAGGAACAGAACGCAGGGAAGATCCTTCTTTTCTGTAAGGAACCTTCACCAGAGCAGATCATGAAATGCCTGCGGGACGCATTTGACGTTCCGGGCAGTGTTCATGATGCGGACCTGAAACTTCATAACGGGGATCTGGACGTGACGATCCGGGTATATTGTGAGAGTGCGGGCGGCGAAGAACAGGAGCTTGTCCGTGGCTGGTCAGACCGGTCGCGTGGGCATTTTTCCAGAGTTGAGACTGCCGCGGTGGATGTGAAGACGAATCTTCTTTATCAGTTGGAGGGAACCGAGAGCATCGTTTCGGTGGATTATACATTTGAGGGGGAGGAGTCCGAATTCCTGACAGAGGAAGAGGAATCTGCAAAGAGAAATATGGAGCAGACGCTGTTCGGCGTTCTTTCTACTCTTCGGGCTGTCATGGCGTTCCGGGGTGAAAAGAGAGGATTTTACTGTCCGGACGCATCCGGGATGGAGAAGCTGATCCTGGATGGAAACGGAAACAGTGAGATGGAACGGTTTCTGCCCTACAAGTCGGTTGGATATGTCCCGGGAAATGATATCGAGGCAGAGCAGTTGAACAGGAGAGAGGGAAACCGCAGGGAATTTGAGGCTCATGGAGTGTATGTTCCGGTATTTTATCCACTTCTGGAAACAGAGGCGGAGGCGGACTGCCGGACACCTTATGAGATCGCGGCCCGTGCGGTAGCACTTCTTCTCGTGGCGGCATTCTCCGAAGCGATGCTTGCTGCGAAGATGGACCAGAAAGAGGCGCTTGAATTTATCGGAAAAAGGATCCGTGAGTTCGGTGCGGAGGACTTTTTCTCGCCGAAAGAATGGAAATATCTGCATGATGAGGAGCCGAAGGAATCGGAGAAGATCTCTTACTCCTGGCAGTACGAAAATCTGCATGTGATGGAGTGGGCGCTGGGGCTGATCGAGGGACCGCTTGATTTCCCGGATCATTTCTGTGACGTGGCGGAAGCTGCGCGGATTCTGACATCGTTCCATTCAATGCGGGAGATCCTGGATGCGGCAAAACCGAGATCTCCGAAGGAGCTTCTCGATGCCTGTGACATGATCTTCTGCCTGGACTGGGCCTGCACCGATACGCGGATGCGGGATCTTCCGACGCCGGCAGGGATGGACGGCGGCGTGGTCTTTGAGCGCCATAAAGCTTTGAACTGGCTCGTGGGGGTCGGGGAAAAGGCGGACTGGGATCATGTGCCGGTGGATACATGATAAAGAGAGCGAACTGTGGGCGTGAACAGTAACGAAGCGAGGTTACAGTACACGGGCTCTCCATGCCCGCGCACTGTAACAGGATTTTGCCGATGCTCCGCATTCCGAATCGGCAAAATCCGCGACCAAAACTGTATCATACGGAATTTTCAGTTCAGAAAATTCCTACCCGTGAAAAGTAACAAAGCGAGTGCATTACAGGGCAGGAAACTGTGATGCGCTTTTTTTCTTGCTTTTTTTAGCACGTTGTAGTATAATTACGGCACTGCGATAAAGACAAATGTCCACGCTGCGCGGTCATGAAGCGGAAGCGAAACAGAAACGCTGCCGATACCGGATCCTGTATCCGGACCGGAGAAAGATGTGGAAAGAAAACCGGAGACTTTTCTGATCGCTGGTCAGGGAAAGGAAGACCGGGATAAAGGAGAAAAATACCATGGGAGAGAAAAAGGTGATCAAAGCGGCGCTCCTCGGTGCCGGAACGGTTGGAAGCGGAGTGTATGCGCTCTCTGAGATGTTAAAGGATGAGATGTTTCAGAAAACGGGAGCTAATCTGGAGATCAAGAAGGTTCTGGTGAGGAACACAAAAAAAGAGCGCCCGGGAATCCCGAAGGAGGTCCTGACGGACAACTGGAAGGAAATCCTGGAAGATGATGAAATCCAGCTGGTCATCGAACTGATGGGCGGCGTGGAGCCGGCGAGAACTTATATCGTGGAGGCGCTTGAGACAGGAAAGCAGGTTGTCACGGCAAACAAGGATGTGCTCGCGGAGTACGGACAGGAGATCCTGACACTTGCGGAAAATAATGGATGCGATATCCAGTTTGAGGCTGCCGTTGCCGGTGCGATCCCGATCATCCGGCCGTTAAAGCAGAGTCTTGCAGGAAGTATGCTGACGGAGATCATGGGAATTGTCAACGGGACCACGAACTACATTCTGACGAAAATGTCGGAAGAGGGAATGGATTATCAGGAAGCGCTCGCGAAGGCGACGGAACTTGGCTACGCGGAGGCGGATCCGACGGCTGATGTGGAAGGTTACGATGCGGGCCGAAAGATCGCGATCATGTCCTCCCTGGCATTCAACTCCAAGGTGACATTCAAAGATGTCTACATGGAAGGGATCACAAAGATCACCTCCGATGATATCCGCTATGCAAAGGAATTCGGCTATGTGATCAAACTTCTCGGTGTCACAAAGCTGGTAAACAATGAGATCGAGGTCAAGGTTCACCCGATGCTGATCCCGGAGCAGCATCCGCTCGCGACAGTCCGCGATTCGTTCAACGCAGTGTTTGTCCATGGTGAGGCCTGCGATGACGCGATGTTCATGGGACGCGGTGCAGGAAAGATGCCGACGGCCAGCGCTGTCATGGGTGATATCATCATTGTCATGAGAAATATCGTCCATGACAACTGTGGATGGAACGGCGGCGTTGCATATAAGAATTATCCGGTAAAACCGATCGAGGAGACGAGATCGAGATATTTCCTCCGCCTTCAGGTTGCGAACAAGCCGGGCGCTCTGGCGAATATCGCGGGAGTTCTCGGAAACAACGATGTCAGCATCGCCCAGGTCGTACAGAAACGTGCGAGAGACGGAGTTGCGGAGCTCGTTGTGATCACGGATTCCGTGCTGGAGAGACATTTCAACGATGCGCTGATGATCGTGAAAGGAATGTCTGTATTGCGGGAGGTTTCCGGGATCATCAGGGTTTACGGAGATTAATACATCAACAAAAAGCATACTTGCCTGGTCAGTTGAGTCTGACCGGTAAGTATGTTTTTTTTATTTACGCGAACAACGAGCCAAAGTCCGCGCTTGCGCGGGAGTTACTGGTGGAGATGATTTTCCCCGGAAAATGAGAAGCCGGGAATAAAACGGCGGTACACTCATATATTGTATCAATTCCGGGGAAAACGGACAGGCAGAAAGGGGAGCAGGATGAATGCGGAGACGTTTGAACGGTTGCTGAAACAGGCAGTTCCGGACGGGAAGGCGATCCGGGAGATCCGGATCCGGGCGGGAAAACCGGTGATGATATGGACAGAAACCGGGGAAAACGTCCTTTTTTCGGATGGAAGCTGTGGACAGATGGAAAATTGCGGGGAAGAAGAACAGAAATTGTCTGAAGAGCAGGAATTGTTTAAAAAAAACAGAAAACAAAGCATGGTCTCTGCGGACCAGGAACTGATCCGCGGGATCCTGGAAATCTGTTCCAGACATTCCCTCTATGCCTACGAGCGGGAGATCAGTCAGGGATTTCTCACGATCCGCGGCGGACATCGGATCGGGATCACGGGAAAAGCAGTGGTGGAGTCCGGACATGTAAAAACAGTCCGGGATATCTCATCCTTAAACATCCGCATCGCCCACGAGATAAAAGGATGCGCGAAATCCGTGCTGCCGCATCTTCTGTCAGGGGAAGAGTTTCTTGATACGCTGGTGATCTCCCCGCCGGGAGCCGGAAAGACTACCCTTTTGCGTGATCTGATCCGGGAACTTTCCAGCGGGGGATCATGGGGATCCGGGAAAAACGTGTCCGTGGTGGACGAGCGTTCGGAGATCGCGGCCTGTTTTGGCGGGGTCCCGCAGTGTGACCTCGGTCCCCGGACGGATGTGATGGACGGCTGTCCGAAAGCCGTGGGCATGCTCATGATGCTGCGCTCCATGGCACCGCAGGTACTGGCGGTCGACGAAGCGGGCGGGGAGGAGGAGATCCGGGCGATGAAATACGCGATGAAATGCGGGTGCCGGATCCTCGCCACGGTCCATGGAGCGGACATGGAGGACATCATGAAACGTCCGGCGTGGAGAGACATCGTGGGCGAAAAGATATTTTCCCGATATGTGGTTCTCACTGGGGTACCGACACCTGGAACTGTGGCGGAGATCTATGATGAATCTGTATGTCAATGCAGAGAGAAAAGCACCTGTGAAGACAGGTATGCAGCGGCAGCATTCAGTTACCGATCTCAGCTGAGGATGACCGGAAAATGGGAGAATGAAAAGATATGAAATATGTGGGACTTTTATGCATGGCGGCAGCGGTGGTGGCGGGCGGTTTTCTGATGGCGGGGGAGTGGGAAGCGCGGGTGAAGATCTTGTTGCTCTTCCGTCAGATGATGGTCTATCTGAAGAGCCGGATCCTCTACTCGAATGAGACGCTTCCGGAGGCTCTGAAGGAAGTCGGAACACGATTTGCGGACGAGAAAAGCGGGATGGAAGCGGAAGCAGGGCTTTTTTTCCTGAGAGCGGAAAAACGGATGGAGGAAGAACGCGGAAAATCATTTTCTGAGATATGGAAAGAGGAGCTGGACAGACTTCCGGAGGATCTGCCGATGAGAAACGAGGATCTTCAGGCACTCCGGTCGCTGGGGGAAAATCTCGGATATGCGGACAAAACGACCCAGGAGCGGACGATCCTTTTCTATCTGGAACAGGCGGATGACTCGCTTGCTTTCCTGAAAAAGGAGACGGAGAGCCGGACGAAGCTTTACCGGTCGCTTGGAATGGCAGCGGGACTTTTCATTCTGGTGCTCTTTGCGTAAAGGAGGGGAAACATGGGGGTAAATCTGATCTTTAAGATCGCGGCGGTGGGGATCCTGGTTTCGGTGATGTGCCAGGTTTTAAAGCACAGCGGGCGGGAGGACCAGGCATTTCTCACGAGTCTCGCGGGTCTGATTCTGGTCCTGTTCTGGATCGTACCGTATATCTATGAATTGTTTGAGACGATCAAAAACCTGTTTTCACTGTGAGGGGGAATGACTATGTCTGTGGTACAGGCAGCGCTTTTGGGGCTTACGGCGATCCTGCTTGCGGCTCAGCTGAAGCCGTTGAAGCCGGAGTACGCGGTTTATCTCGTTCTAGCGGCATCCATCGGGATCGGATTTCTGGGACTTGCAAAGCTCGGAGTCCTTCTCGAGACTTTGCGGGAGATCGGAAACGGGATCCGGATCCGGAATGTGTATTTGACAACACTTCTCCGGATGGCGGGGATCACTTACATCGCGGAGTTCACGTCTGGGATCTGTAAGGATGCGGGATATTCGGCGGTGGGGACACAGGTGGAGATGGTGGGAAAACTCGCGATCCTGGCGGTGAGCGCACCGGTCGTTCTGTCACTCGTGGAGTCATTGAAGGTGTTTATGGAATGAAAAGATCGGGAAAACGTAGGGGATCTGCGGTGCTGATCCGGTTCATGCTCATGATCATGGGGCTTTTTGCGGGGAGCTTTTTTAGGACAATTCCCGCATTTGCGGCGGAGCCGGGGGATCCCGGGCAGGAAGTATGGACACAGGATGCGGGGAGTACGGCTCTTGATCTTTCAGAGATCGAGAATTATCTGGACCGGATCGGGGAACAGAAAACGGCGGGAATGACATTTGGGGAACTGATGAACATGATCCGGGCAGGGGACATGGAGAAAATCTTTTTGTATGGAAGAGACAGGATCGCCTCCGCGTTATTTTCGGAAATCAGGACAAACGCGTCATTTCTCGCGGAGATCCTGATCCTGTCCCTGTGCGGGGCGGCCTGCTCCGGTTTTTTTGGGATCTTTGGCTCCGACCAGCTGTCGGAGACGGGATTTTATGTGATCTGCATCTGTGTGCAGACCTTTCTGGCGGCTGGCTTTTTTTCCAGCATCCGGATCGCGGAGGAGACGACGGGGGAGATCCTGGAATTCATGAAAGTGCTGCTCCCGGCCTACTTTCTTGCAGTGACGATGGCGGGCGGGGCGGTGACATCCGCCTCGGTCTGCGGGTTTACGATCGGAGCCATCGGAGTGATCCAGACGGTAGTCTCCGGATTCCTTCTGCCGGTCATGAAACTTTACATGGTGATTTCCCTGGTCGGAAATCTGTTCCGGGAGGAGATGTTCTCGGTGATGACGGAGCTTCTGGGAAAGGTTGTGGGGTGGACGGTGAAGACCATGTTCGGGATCGTTGTGGGATTTCATCTGATCCAGGGGCTGGTACTTCCACAGGCGGATGCCATGAAAAACGCGGCGGTCATGCGGGCGGTCGAGGCAGTCCCCGGGGTCGGCGCAGGGGCCGGAGTGGTTTCTGATCTTCTTCTGGGATCGGCGGTCCTGATCAAGAATACAGCCGGAGCAGCGGCAGTGGCAGTCCTGCTTTTTCTGGCAGCAGTTCCGATGGTGAAGCTTGCAGTCCTCATGGTGCTTTACTATCTGGCGGCAGCCGTGATGCAGCCCGTGTGCGACAAACGGCTGACGGCATGTATAACGCAGAATGCCGCCGGACATGGGATGCTGCTGAAGATCGTGGGGTACTCGCTGGCACTGTTCGTCGTGACGATCGCGGTGATCAGCTATTCGACGAACGCGGTGTATTATGCGGGATGAACAAAATGAGAATGTGCAGTTTTGAAGATGCGGAGCGGGTATGGAAGTCTGAAAAATCAGACGGATGTTTTGGAAGTGGTGTGAGCAGCGGTGGAAAAGTGAGGTGAACGGCATGAAAGCAGTGGAAAACTGGGTGCGTGACATCGTATTTTACATGATCTTTGTGACGATGGTCATGAACCTTCTGCCGGATCCGAAATATGAGAAATATCTGCGGCTGTTTGCTGGCGCGGTCATGATCCTTCTGGCGTTTGGACCGGTATTACGGATCACGGGGATGGAGACGGCGATGGCGGGGATCTTTGAAAAGATCACATTTGAGAATGATGTCCGGACGCTGAAGGAAGAGCTGGGGGCGGCAGATGAGCGCCGGATCAGGGAATTTTATGGGCGATACCGGGCCGCGGCGGAGGCGGATATCCGGTCGATGGCGGAGCATGACGGGCTGGAATGTGAGAGCGTTTCGGTCGATGTGGCGGAAGCCGGGAATATCAGCTATGTGAAGCTGGTGGTCAGGGGCAGGCAGGATCAGACCGGGGCGGGGATCGCCTCGGTGAGAAGAAAGATAGGAGCGTATTATGGAGTGGAAGAACAGGACATTGAGGTCGATGTTAAAAGGAAATAAGGAGAAAGTGCTCTTTTTATTCTGTTCCGGACTGCTTTTGTTTGTGATCTCGCTTCCGGACAGCGGAAAGACGGATCCCGGGTGGAATAATCGTGCGGCGGAGGTCCTGGCCGATGTGGGGGATGAGAGTGCGGCGGATCCCAGCGCCGGTTCGGAGACGGCAGCAAAGGCGGAGAGTGTTTCCTACGAGGCGGAGCTGGAGCGGCGGATCCGGGAACTTTTAAGGAGTGTGGACGGCGTCGGGGAGGCGGATGTGATGGTAGTCTTAAAATCCTCGGAGGAGAGAGTCTGGCATGTGGATAAGAGCAGCACCTCTTCGGTGACGGAGGAGAGCGGGGCGGATTCCGGGAGTTCCAGGATCATACGGGAGGAAGATCAGTCGGAGAGCACGGTGCTTGACGGGAAGAGCCAGTCGCCGGTGATGGAAAAGGAGGTGAAGCCGGAACTCTCAGGGATCATCATCAGCGCGGACGGGGGAGGAAGCGCGGTGATCCGGGCGGAGATCACGGAGGCCATGGAGGCGCTCCTCGGGCTTCCGGCAAACAAGATCAAGGTGATGAAGCGGGCGGCAGGGGAATCCTGAGAACAAATTCTCCGGGGCGGGATCCAGCTGTGGAACTTTCGGATGTCCGGAATGAGTGTATGGTGCCGGGAAAATAGATCGGTATTCTGCCGGGACTGCATATTTTAGGCGTGGAATCATAGAATGGAAGTATGAAAGTATGGGAAAGAAGGAGTTTTGCGATGAAACGGATCTTCAGAAGGAATCAGATCATTATCACGACACTGGCAGTCATGATCGCGGCGGCGGGATACCTGAATTACTCGTCGAAGAAGGAAGTGGCGGGGGCAGAGGTGTACGAGGCGGGGATGATGGACATTTCCGATTCGGACATTCTGGCGGAGAATCAGGCGAAGAGCGGAGTGGATGATGGAAGTCTCACGGAGATCGCAAGTCTGGACGGAGACGGCGAAGAGAAGCTTCCGGATGGAAATGAGGTGGATGCGGTGCCGGAGAGTGCGGAGGTTTCTGGATCTGAGGCTGCAGGGGAGGAGACCGTGGCAGCGGGGATCGAGAATCCGGGCGAGGCGGTGCTCACAGGCGGAACGGGGATCTCTGAGTACATAGCGGGGGTTCAGCTTGGAAGGGAGCAGATCCGGGCGAAGAACAAGGAGACGTTGATGCAGATCATCAACAGTGACCAGATCTCGGAGGAGGAGAAGCAGACGGCGATCCAGAACCTGATCGGTCTGACGGAGGTTTCGGAGAAGGAGAATGCGGCGGAGACGCTTCTCAAGGCGAAGGGCTTTGTGGACCCGGTGGTCAGCATTACGGATGGGAAGGCGGACGTTGTTGTGAACGCGGCATCGCTCACGGACCAGGAGCGGGCGCAGATCGAGGATATCGTGAAGAGAAAGACGGAGATCGGGGCGGACGGGATCGTGATCACGCTGCTGGATGCGGAGGAGTGATGGGAACATGGCAGAGGATGAGAAAAAGAGCTATGCAACAGGGGGAGAAAATGGTATAATAACAGTATCTTTGATATACAGGAGGTAATTATTGTGGCAGCGGAAACAGAGAGAAGCAGTCATAAGGTTTATGAGAAGGACAAAATCGGAGAGGTCCGGATTGCGGATGAAGTCGTGGCAATTATTGCCGGCCTGGCAGCAACTGAGGTCGAGGGCGTGGATTCCATGGCTGGAAATATCACAAATGAGCTGGTTGGAAAGCTTGGAATGAAGAATCTTTCCAAGGGCGTGAAGGTGGAAGTGACAGAGGAACATGTGAGTGTGAATATGGCGCTGAACCTGAAGTATGGATATAGTATTCCGGATATCTGCGAGAAGGTGCAGGAGAAGGTTAAGAGTGCGATCGAGAACATGACGGGGCTTACGGTGCTTGATGTGAATATTAAGATTGCCGGGGTCAGCATGGAAGAGAAGTAAATATTGTGACTGCGTGAGGGCAGGATTCCCGGGAGACCGGGGATCCTGCCTTTCTTTTAATTCTTTGATTTGTCCATATTATCCTGCCTGTGTAAGCTAATGTTATCATTTTGCTATCGCTGTTGATAACATCGCCTGAACAACTGTGGATAATAGCAATATGTTCCGATACAGATTATAAGAAACTTTGCATAGAAAATCAACATGTTTTTAATTTTCGTTCTGTAATGTTGCATCAGATAATCTGCAATACAGATTGTCATCTCCTTCTTCCCTATACGTTTCAAAGATTCCTTCAACTACAATCTCTGCATTATCTTCCGGATACTCCTCTGGATAAATATGTGTGCCATCTCCCCATACAAATTCCATTCCCTGAGCACAACAGGCAGTTTCATCCTGAATAATGCAATAAAAGTAATATTTTTTTGTAGCCTCGTAATATGTAGCATAAAAATTTCCATCGATTCGGAACATTTTTCCTTCGTATTCTTCAGGTGTAACCATCATCTGGTATACTGTTGCATATACCAGATCACTACTCATTTGCGTAAGGTCGTAATCAACAGTTCCCTTCGTTTTTTGAATATCTTCTGTGTCTTTTATAGTACTTTCAGTTTCCCTGCTTAATTCGTCACTCGGCGATAGATTCTCATTGTCCTTTGTTTTGTCTTTATTTTCATTATTTATCTGCTCATCTATTATCTTATTAACAGAATTTGCCGTAGTGATATTTTTCCCACCAACACTCTTTTTATTACTACATCCCGTCATCAGTAAAATACACAAGAACAGCACCATATATTTAATCAACTTTTTCATGAGCGGCCTCCTATTTTTCCAATAGCACAACTAACCATAAATGCTACAATATCGATTGCCACTATCGTTGATCCTACCGGAGTTCCTGCCAGAATAGACAGTAAAATCCCAACCACTGCACAAACTACCGATAATATAACAGAGCATATCGTAACGCTAAAAAATGTCTTGTATACTCGCATTGCCGACAATGCCGGGAATATCACCAGTGCAGAAATCAGCAACGAACCGACTAAATTCATTGCAAGAACAATAATCACCGCTGTAATAACAGCAATTAACAGATTGTAAAAATCGGTTTTCATTCCCGTAGCTTTTGCAAATGTTTCATCAAATGTAACACAGAAAATTTTATAATAAAATATAACAAAAACAACCACTACAATAACTGACAAGACGCTACATAATACCACCTGTTCTTTTGTCAATGTCAATATGGACGTTGATCCAAACAATGTACTACACACATCTCCTGAAAGATTTGGACCCGTAGCGAACAGATTCATCAGCAGATAGCCGATTGCCAACGCTCCTACCGAAATCATAGCAATCGCTGCATCTCCTTTTATCTTTGTGTTCTGTCCTGTCCGCAATAACAAGACCGCACAAATAACCGTTACAGGCAAAATAAATATCATATTATTTGTAAAATTCAAAACGGATGCTACCGCCATAGCTCCAAATGCCACATGAGATAAACCATCTCCTATGAAAGAAAAACGCTTCAATACCAAAGTAACACCAAGCAAAGAAGAACAGAGTGCGATCAACACACCAACAATCAAAGCATACCTCACAAATGGGTACTGAAAATAAAAAATCAATTTATCAATCAAACAGCACACCTTCTCTCATATTCCTGCTTCGTTCCATAAAATACTTTTTCTCCAATGTGTACAATATGGCTGGCATATTTCATGGCTGCTTTTATATCGTGAGAAATCATAATAATCGTAATCTTATCTTCCCTGTTTATTTTTTCAACAATACGGTACATCTCATCCGTTACTTTCGGATCAAGACCAGATACCGGCTCATCTAATAATAATATTTTCTTTGTTGCACATAGTGCTCTTGCAAGTAAAACCCTCTGTTGCTGTCCTCCTGACAATTCCCGATAGCATCGATTTGCCAGATTTGTAATCTGTAGCTTTTCCATCATTTCACTCGCACGTTTTTTCTCTGAACGGTTATAAAATGGTCGCATGCCTACACGATTCTGACATCCGGAGAGAATAATCTCTCTCACGGATGCAGGAAAATCTCTTTGTATTATCGTCTGCTGTGGTAAATATCCGATTTCATCGCTCTTTACTCCAGCTCCAAACGTGATTTTTCCACGAATGGGCTGTTGCAGGCTTAGCAATGTTCTCATCAAGGTGGATTTACCAGATCCATTTTCTCCGATTATGCAAAGATAATCTCCATCTTTCACAGAAAAGTTGATATCTTGCAGCAGTACTTTTCCATCATATCCAATCGCCAGATTTTGACAGATAATCTGTTCCATAGCTCCTCCTACTGCAAGGCCTCCTGCAAAACATTTAAGTTATTTTCCATAATTGAAAAATAAGTCGTTCCTTTTTTCACATCATCAGATGTCGTTGACTGCATAGAATCTAATGTTAAAATACCCTGATTTTTTTCTTTTGTATTTTCAATAATTGTTTTCGCAATTTTCTGGTCAGACTTTTCGATTGTCATGATATTTTTTAATCCAAGTTCGTCTGTCTTTCCTGCTAAAAACGTAATTGTTTCAAAGCTGGCTTCTGTCTCCGCTGAGCATCCAACAAAAGCTGCATAATAACTTAATCCATAATCATCTACCATATATCTGAACGGAAATCTATCCCCAAATAACAGAGTCTTCTGTGAAGCTGAATCTACTGTTTCCTGATACTTCTTATCCAGTTCATCCAGTTTATCTGCATAAGCCTTTTCATTTTCCTGATAAGTATTCGCATTTTCAGTATCTATTTCAGCAAGATCATCAGCGATTGCCTTGCAAAGAACTTTTGCATTTCTCAAAGAAAGCCATACATGCTCGTCGTATTCCGCTTCTTCCTCGGCTCCATCTTTCGCCTCTTCTTCCTCTGCTTCCATGCCTTCAACAACCTCTTCTTCTTTTACACTGCTTCCAAGCACATCTAATAAATTTATGACTTTCATATCTTTATTAACAGCTTCCTTTAATGCATCTTCTACCCATGCATCTGACTCCCCGCCAACATAAATAAAAAGGTCACAATCAGAAATTTTCATAATATCATCCGCAGTAGGTTGATAACTATGCAGATCTACTCCATTGTCAAGAAGCATCGTAAGATCCATGTCAGATACTTCATCTCCTGCAATCTCTTTTACCCAGTCATATTCTGGAAATATGGTTGTAACAACTTTAACCTGCTTATCATTATTATCTTTTGCCTGTGTATTGGTATTGGAATTATTTTGACCGCAAGCAGAAAGACAGCATACTGCCATAACTGCCATAACTGCCGCTAAAAGAATAGAAATATTTTTTTTCATTGAATAAAACCTCCGTTTTTATCTTAACTTTTCTAAAAAAGGGTACAAAAACAGAAAGGTACACCCTTAGGACTACCCTTTCTGCTTTATAAAAAAGTTTTATTCAATCGTTTAGTCTTACCTTTTGACTTACAAGAGATGTATCAGAAACAATTAAAAACTGACCTGTTATCAATAGTGCAAACAATATCAGCACAGGATTTATGGCCGCAATCGTAATCGTACCATGACCTGCATTTCTTAATGTCTGCTCTGCCTGATGAATATTGGCACAAATCGGACAGTCTTCGCCTGTACAGTAATGATTTTCTTCTTTTACAATATAGAAAAGAGAAGCAAATGTAACAAATATGAATAAAATGCATACTGCCATTGAAAATACTCTTTTTTTCTTTGTATTCATTTGTTTCTCCTTTCCCACAATCACACTGTGTTTTTAATTTTGTGTTTTCTTACATTCACTGCATATTCCATAAAATACTGTACGCAGAGAATCCATCTCAAAACCATGATGTTCCATCATATGTTGTTTCAGACTTTCCACTTCATTACACTGCAAGTGAATTAGCTTTCCACATTTTTCACATTTGCAATGATAGCATACCATCTGATTTTCTTTTTCATGGCTGCCCATATATTCAAAACAGGCACTGCTGGTTCCGTCTACAACATATTTAGCAACCAGACCTTCTCCGACCATTTTCTCCAGATGGCGATAAACAGTTGTTGTTCCAATGGATATCCCCTTTTTCTGAAAATATTCACAAATGTCATTTACGGTAACATGGCTGCCTTGAACTGATTTCAAAAAGGTAAGTAATTCGGTCATTTGCTTTGTCTTGTATGGTGCTTTCGCCAAATCAATCACCTCGCTTTTAAATTTGAAAACCTTTTTCATTTTATCACATAATTCCATTTTGTCAATATAATTTGAAAATCGTTTTCATTTTATTGTTGATAGATAAGTCCTCTATTCACAATCTCCCTCGCACATGCCTGTATGTTATTCATTCTTCCAACCCATTCCCAGGCATTGTCCGCATTCGATTGTGTAATTATAGCTGTAGGTATGGACGTAAAGCATATGATCTTGATACACGAGTAGGTCAGGCTGTTTTTTTAGTTTCAGGCGGGAGAGGATTTCGCCGGTGTGAAGATCAAGCTGATAGAGGTAGTCGTCCTCGGAGGTGAAGCCGTATCCGCAGAGGATGACATTGTCTTTTACGATAAAGTTCATGGAGTTATAAGTCTGGTCAGCGCTTCGCCAGAGGAGTTTATTATCTTCCAGATCATAGGCGAACATGAAACAGGTATCCGGCTGGGCATATCCGTTTGTCACGCTGGCTCCATAGAAGATTCCGTCCCTCAGACAGGCGTTATTTCCGTTGATGTACCATTTGTCGGTGGGATAGGTTAAGACATACAGGCAGTTTCCGGTACCGTTCTCAAAAATATAAAGTTCTTCGCCGGACCAGAGGTACTGGTAGTTGTCATCATAAAAGCTGCTCCAGTCGGTGCCGATCATGGGGAGGGATAATCCTTTACTGTCGTACCATTCGTTTGCAAAATCGATACCGTTTTCTTCTTCGGATACGATCTTTAAATCAAAAGGAGCGGCGGCATCACTGGTGGGATGTGTCTCCTTGACTGTGGACAGGTCGATGGTAATGTATTTTGTCTCAGATTTAGAGCTGCTTTCTGCTGTTGTTTCTGTAGCATTTTCAGAACTGTCTTCCGTCTCTGTTTTTAATTCGATTTCAGAAGTTTGTATCGCTGTTTCTGTGGGAGTATCTGTTGAAATCGTGTTTTTCTCAGCGCCGCATCCTGATAATAGCATGCACAGGATGATGAACGGCAGACATTTTACTTTGTTCATTGTATTATTTTCCTTTCTGAGGGGGATTTGGAATTCTGAAGAGATCAGAAAGAGTATACCATATTATAAGGATAAAAAAAAACATCTCTCACATAAGGACTTGTGAAAGTATACATTTTCATGTATAATCCTAAATTAGGAGTACTCTGTTCTGCGCTCACATCTGCAGAAGCTGCAAAAGGCAGTTTTTCGGGATACATGGCGGCACAAAAGAGCAGTTCAGAGAGAGTGACAATCAGAGCAGCACGGACTGTCGGAAAAGCCCGTCGGCCCGTTCAGATAAACGGAGGTAGAAAAGTGACCAGAAGGGAAGCCAGAGAACATTGTTTTAAAATGCTGTTCTGCCAGGATTTTTACCCGGCAGAGGAGAAGGAAGAGCAGTTAGAGAAATATTTTGAAGCGCCGAAGGAGGATGTGACCGGCGAAGACGGAAAAGATGAGATCCTTCATGATCCGTTTGAGAAAGAAGAGGATCGCGCATACCTCGAAAAACGCGTCGAGAAGATCATGGAGCTGATCCCGGAGATCGATGAGAAGATCAACGAGATCGCGGAAGGCTGGAGAACAAGACGTATGGGTAAAGTCGAGCTTACGATCCTGCGTCTTGCTGTGTTTGAGATGAAATATGACGAGGAGATCCCGGAGAAGGTTGCCATCAACGAAGCAGTTGAACTCGCAAAGAAATTCGGCGGAGATGAAGCTCCGGCGTTTGTAAACGGTATCCTTGCAAAACTGATCCAGAAAGGCAATTAAACGA
>ERZ1026901.227-NODE-227-length-49895-cov-12.492396_pt1 | contig 49895 bp, 48 predicted proteins | sample MGYA00380179_ERZ1026901 | MGnify/ENA primary metagenome ERZ1026901 (study PRJEB33269, sample SAMEA4719815) | human gut metagenome | biome: human-associated habitat; feature: organic feature; material: feces | place: Cameroon | collected 2013-10 ... | reverse complement strand
ACGACAGTGACTCGTCAAATCTCAGTTGTAGCACACGCAGGATCAATTCCGGATTGTCTGCCAGTACCGCTTTTCGTGCATTCATCTTAAATGTCCCTTTACTGCGAAAATGGACATTAGTATCGGAAACAGGAAAGGGAGGCGAAAGACGGTTTAAATGAGACGGTTACGTATATTCTATACTGAGAAATTTTTCAATGGGAATGTTTAACGGCCGAATGATTAACTCGATATTGTGAGCAATGTCTTTTTTTGGCACAGAGCGAACAGTTAGATTGCGCGTATTTTTATGGAAGGAGATCATCCAATAACGGTTACTCACCGATCTCCTTTATGGTAATACGCACCTGTTTTTTAATATATAGAAAAATTACTCCGACATGTTTTATCTTTTTGAAATCAGGACATTTACCAACTCACTTAAAACTCTCTTTTGTTCTTCATCCTGAAGATATTGAATCCGGAATTTAATCTCTTCTGCAACCCGCCTTGTATCGGACTCATTAAGCATTTTTGTTATTCGTTGTCTCTCATGTTCAGGCTGGTCTTCCATATTTCGTAAAACCAAATGAAATAATATATCATAAAGTGCGCAATGCCATGAACAACCATCATTGGTTAGAATAAGCTCCCAAACCCGCTCCTGTTCGGCAATAAGCTGCAGAACAAAGGACTCAACCTGTTCTGATTGTCCGGGGGCAACACGGTATAACGGGGCAATCACAGCAAAAAACAGCTCATTTAACCAGGATTCCGCCTCCTTCTCGCTCCTGAAAGATGAACAGTTATGTATTCTTCGTACGTATTCACGGGTAACCTGCTCCAGAATATTCTCCGGCGGTGTCAGCCACTTATTTCTGAGCAATATACTGGTTGATGGATGGCAGCAGGCTATTTCAGCAATAATTTCACGTAATGCCTCCGGGCTGAACTTCTTCAGCAGATTGTAGTGCTCCCGGGTAAAACCATGATCATCGCACAAAAGTTGCCATGTCACTGACACACTGCCCGCCATATCTTTCTTCATCATTAATACCTGTTACCTGAATATCAACAGACCGGTGTACCTTTTCTGAATATCTCCCCGGACGGGCTGGCAATCCCCATTCGCCTCAGCGTGGCATCTGCAGCTTTCGCCACCTCGCTGATATCCAGCTTTTCAGGTAGCGGCGGGGACGATATCTGCGCCAGACAATAATTCCGGCGCAACAACAACCACTCCCGTTGTGCTTCTGTACATTCAACATTTCCCATAACAAAAAGCCAGCGGGCAGAAGCTCTGCGCCAGCAACCAGCAGCCTCCAGTTTCTGCGCAATAATGTCTTCCACAACTTCCGGGGTACTATTTTTCCTGCTCAAAACATTAACTCACTGAAATAATATACATATCTGATGGTATCAGCGAACCGTCCATGCCGGGCTGAAATCCTCTTCCTGAAACAGCTCCGTCAGCCCGCTAATCTGTTTCAATCTGAGAACTTCATCCTGGTCCATACCCAGCTCCGTACCAATGCGTTCATCCGTCCAGCCCAGGCGCGACAGGTCCCTGACAATATCAGACATTGAGGTTATCTGATGTTTGCCCCTGGCCCGGTTATGTCGGATGGTCGCAGCAATACGTGAGGCCTGTCCCTTTCTCTCCGGATTAATACAGACCACCGGCAGCCAGCCCTTCAGACGTTTTCCCGTACCTGCTTCCCTGCCCAGCACCTGGCGATGAAAACCATCCACCACCAGGTAATGGTTCTTTTCCTCAGACACCACCACCGGTTGTGTGAAACCATCTTTCTCCAGTGACTGCTTCAGCAGTTTCTTCTCACCCGGCGCCATGACATTGGGATTGTAATCGTTGGCCACCACTTCATCCGCTTTCACCCACAGCACACAGTCCACAGGCTCCTGCGCAAAAGGGCTGACCTCATGAAGCACCCTGCGCAGGTGATTCAGGGCCTGTATAGTCTCTTCTTCTGCTCGTTCCTGGCTGAAGTACTGACGAATCATCTTGCCAATTATCTCCGGTGTCACAGAATCCCCCATTCCTTCCTCCTTTCCTTCATACGCTGCAGATAACGTTCATAGTGCCGGGGTTTGTTCGGACTGAAGGAGAGGGTTCGGCACCAGAAATCATTCTTTATGAGAGTCTTACAGATACGTCGCCAGGACGGAATATCCCGGCTCCCCAGGTCATTCTCCTGTTCATCCGGGATGTCATCCGGGAAGCCCCGCGTCTGATACCAGCGCAGGTAGACAGCAATTTTATTACGGTAATGTTCTGCTGTTCTTTCCGGCATCACATCCAGCAGGAACATCGCATAGCTGCGCCAGGTATGATGAGGCGGCTTCGTGATACGCTTACGCAGGGCAAAATAGGCACCACTCTCATTGGCATAAAGCGCCCCGCTGGCAGCCCCTGACACCCGTTCACACATCCTGGCCCAGGTTTCCGGCTCCAGAACATGGTAAAGCCACAGTCCCTTACGCTGTTCAGGACCAAAAGGTTCACAGACACGCATGTTGCGTAACGGCACGCCGGCACGGTACATCAGGTCATACAGAGGATTGTAGATGGCACAGGTTCTGGCGTTATATATCCAGATATCGCGGGCTTTCCAGTCATATAACGGATACATAGTGTAATAAAACCCTTCAGGTGACGCTGTGGTCCAGGGTTTATCATCGGCATATCTCAGTTTGCGCTGAGACACCAGTCCCATAAAGCGGTTGAGGGATTCATCCGCACGGACACCAGTCAGTATTGCCACTCCACACCGGTTACCGGCAAACCAGGAAGAAAATGCCGGAACAAATTCTTCAAACGTCATGGCATACCGGTAAAAGGGAAAATACGTCATATCCGTAATGGCCTCTTCCGGTGGCTGGCGAACCCAGGTCACTCCTGGCTCCCAGCATATCCACTCCGGTTGAAACTGCGAGACACCGTTTACCGTGGTCAGGGGAAGTGCCACCCAGTAAAAGGTCTCCGTCACATCCCGGTACATCTCCAGCATTTTCTGAATATGCGCAATTGTGCACTGATACTGAGCCTCCCAGTCAATGAACAGTACAGAGAAACGACGTCTTTTCCTGCGAGCAGCCTCTGCCACAAGATGGAAAAGCACGGTGGAATCCTTTCCACCTGAAAAAGACAGGCATACAGACTGAAAAGTTTCAAAAATCCACTCAATGCGGGCGGTTGCTGCACGCAGAACATTTTCTCCGGTAAGAATTTTTTCAGTTAAAAATGTATCACTCATTTTCCTGACTTTACGCAGAATAGATCTGTTTATGCGTTAAGATAAATACCATTAATAACATCACAGCTATTTTCAATAAAATAACTCATTAAGTCCTCAGTAAAAAAGCAAACTGTTTCCCTTTCCGGTTCCGGATTTAACACTCCCCGATTTTGTAGATATTCACTTACTGACATTCCGGAGATGCGGATCCTGCCTTAGATTTTATGAAATAGAGTTTCCTGTTTACAGGCTATACCGTACGGAGTTCACCCTGGTTTCTCCGCCGGTCAGAAAAAGGGATTACAAATTCCGTTGTCCGGAACCTCCTCCCGGGCATCTGCCGAAAGAGTCTCGTCTACCTCATTCCATGCTACCTCCGTATCTGAAAAACGAGGGACAATGTCTCTTTTCTGCTTATCCTTACTTTTGTCACTGTAATGACTATTACTGCATTAAACGGGCTGTTGCAATTTCCATTGTTCAACATTTCTCTTCATAAATCATTCAGAGTATCAATGACTAAATTCAGAGTTTCTTCTGTTAGCCTCATATTTCAGACTGTAACTCACGCAGAATGTAATTCATCAGCACAACTTCTGATGTGATAAACAAATATTGCATTACATAAAAAATATAACAATATCCCTGCCTGTCTGGCATTTCTGAGGTTTAATGATTTTACTGTGTCACTTTTTCTTCCTGAGACTGGTTTTACCATCAATCCCCCCCCCCGGAACGAATAGATAATGAATCATAAATCACACAGCCTTTTATATATCCATTCTCAAGAACAACAATATCACTTGCAATTACTTTTCCTTCTGAATGCCCATCAGAAATTAAATATCTTGCAACCATATTACCGTTAACCACTCCATTTTTAATTATTTTTATCGTCCCATCAATAACAGTAATATTTCCGTTCACCCTCCCCAGAATATAAACAATACCATCCGCAACAACATTTCCATTTATTGTCATATTACTGGCAATAAACGTTGTGTTTTTAGACAATCCATCATGAAAAAATGAATCATCTTCTGACTCGCTGTTTTTATTCAGAAAACTGGCGATTGTGAGATTATTATCCGCAACATCATTGTGATAAGAGTGAATATCAACAACAATCGTTTTTTTCTGATTTTTTCGATAAGTCTTATGTAATTCTTTTATTTTGCTGAACATATTAACACGCCAATACATCGTAAGAAACAAAATAGCAAAGACTGTAAAAATAACAGTTTGCCGATATGCATAAACAGCATAAGCACAAATTCCGATGAACCAGCACAAACATCCTAACCAGAAAAAAAATTCCAAAAGTACTATTCCCTACAAAAAAAGTCACCGATGTGTAATTCTTTATCGCCTGCCATTACAATCCTAAAGAAAGAGTGAGCTGTAATCACTTAAATATAATGTAGACTGCATTATAATAATGCTTACTGATAAAATATAAAATTAAAGCGTTAAAAGATAGCTCCCCCCCCTGAAACCGAAAGAGTTATCCGATGTTTCAAGATAATTTAAACACACTGCTCACAAAACATTTTAATTTCTTATTGCATATAAAAATCCCCCACAAGTCAGTTGAAAGCTACGCCGTAATGAAAATACCGCCCTGTACATCTTTAACAAGCTCACCCACGGTATATATTTTCCATCCATCAACTTCGACAGGAGTAACATTAACTGCAATTTTGATCTCTGGCCACGCTGCTTCTACAGTTGCAATAATTTCATGTTCTGAGTTTCGAATCTCTAATCCCGGTACAGGCGGGCAATAACCTTTATATTGCATCATGCTTATATCGCCATGAACTGATGAATCAGTAAGCTCATATATTTCACTCCAGGATGCTGCCATTAATAACCCTTGCTGAGAGCGTAAGCGCTGAATTACCGACATCTCTGTCCGGGTAACAAATATACCTTCATGGAGAGGTTGTCTTCGATGACAATCCTTACACAAAACAAGCAGATTTTCAGGGGAGTTATCATATTTGATACCGTTCTTATGATGAACATGGCATAAATTTTTTGCGGTCGATAAATTCACACCACAATCATTACAAATATAATTAGCACTTTCTCGCATTGATTTAGATATATCTTTCCAGTTTTCGACATACCCACTGTTTGTTTTATCATAGTTCTCCTTAGGCATATGGCAGAAACAGGTACTATAATCTGAAAAAAACTCCTTTAAGGAAAAGGAATTAAAAACTCCTCTTCTTTTTTGTCTGTCAATACTTCCTTTATAATTAAGCCGCTCAAGACAATTCATACATACCCGTAAATCAGTATCCTGACTGCGACCGGAACCATCATCAATTTCGAATAAACCATCTATACGGTTAGTAGCATGGTATCTTTCGAATCGATTCTTTTGTCGCATTTCATCAAGAGTTCTGCACCAAGCAATATGAAAACGTTTTCCTTTTTCGCCATCCATGATAGCAGCGTCATAACATCCTGAATGGTCCCGAATATATAAAAGAACCTGGCGACCATGATAAGAGATAAGGCTGCTACCGGGGTCAAGCTCTGCAATACTAACTTCTTTACCCGAAGATAACTCAATATCTATAGGCTCAAAATCAACAGGAGATTCATCCAGAAAAAAATCGACTCCTTCTGGTAACATTTTCTTCCCTAATTGAATAAGTTCTGAAATGTCGATAGATAATTTCATCTCTTACTCCTGAATAATCTTTCTAATCTGCAACTCGGCATTTGTTACAACTTTGAAGGTGACTCGACGGGAGCGATTAGGATCCTCCTTGCCGGTTTTATCAAGAATGGGATGTGCAGATGAATAACCTACTGCGGCAAATTTACTTTTAACCCATTGTTGGTGTGTCGCGATATTTTTTATATCATAAACGTATTGTAATACTGAACGTGTACGACCTTGTGATAGTGCCATGTTATTAAAATAAGCAATATCAGGATTTGTTGTTCCTGTCCAGTCAGTACTTGTATGACCTTCAATGCGGACTTCAGTTATGTGTTCCTGATAATTATCAAGGACTTTTAGATAGCGAGGAAAAAAGTCGTCAAGTATGAGTTTAAACTTTGGTTTAAGCTTTGTGCTTCCTAAGCCAAATAAAACATCCGGCGATTTAAATCGAACCTCCAGAGTCTGTTTATCGATCTCTGCATCCCAGTCTTGCAAATCCTTTGCAAACTCAATATCCAGAGCATTATAAAGCTGTAACTGAGCGTTCTCGTAGGCTACGGCAACTTCTTTAATTTTTTCTTTTTCAATACGTACGTAGTGCATATAAGCAATAGATATGAACATAAAAACCATCATCAGCCCTGCCATTAGGTCTGACATGGATACCCAGTGTTCATTATCTTGATCTTTTTTAGGTAATTGTTTCCCTATAATCTTATCCATGATCGATTACCCGCGATGTTTATTAGCAGAAATTAAAGCTTGTAACTGCCCCATAACTATCTGGTAATCTTTAATAAGTTTTTCATAGTTACCGACAAAACCTTTGCTGATTGAAAGCAGAGCATTACCTAATGATTGCATTTCACGGTTCATCTCACGTTCAGTTGCCTGCTCAAAAGCATGTAACTGCTCGTTGATGGATAGAGCAAATTTTTCAATTGATTCTCTGACTTGAGAAGCCAGCCCTGCACTTGCCTTATCAAATGATGTCTGGATTGAATCAAACATATTATCGGCATTACTGGATAGTTGATGGTTAATCTTTTCACCAGTCTTACTGAACATATCAATCACATTAGTCGTATTTTGTTCCATATTTCTATGCAATTCTTTCGAGTGCGACTCCAGTGATTTCAGGAATTCTTCACCACTTTGTTTCATTTCAGTAATTGTTTCACCTAACGTGCTGGTCAGGGTTTCGGAGGAATTGCTGACATCATGTGCCATCGAGGCAAATGCTTGTTGTGTTTGGGTAACCGATTGTCTGAATCCTTCGGTACCTTCATCCAGGGCCACGCGCATTGAATCTGCATTAAGAAGTATTTGCTGACTGGTTTGCTCAAGGGATGCACTGACATTTGCAGCTCCGGATTTCAGCAGTTCACCCACTTCAGCCATTTTGTTTTGTATTTCAGGTAATACGGTTGTAGCTTTATCGCGGATGGCAACAAAGGTTTCTAAATGGCGGGAGAGTTCGCTGATTTGATGTTGGTTCACCTGAAGCACTTCACGCAGTTCAGACATAGCCAGAGGAATTTCTTTACATTCTTCCCAAATCCCGGCAACCGCAGTTTTTGTTTCAACCAGGGACTCAACACTTTGTTGATATTGTTCTGACATCTGCTCAACTTGCGTTTTATAATTTTCCTGCCACTCAACAAGTTTTTTTACAGAGGCATCAAGTGCTTTAAAGTTTTCACCAAACTGTTCAGTTAAGTTATCATTAAAATCAATAATGACTTGCCGCAAAGCATCAATAATTTGTTCTGTAGCACCTTTTGCCATTAGATCTGCAAATTGTTCAAGTTGTTCCCAAAGCTTATTACTGAAATAAGTGTGATTAGCTAGTTGTGCCTGCGAGGAATCGCTAATCTCAGTACGTAGTAATTTTATTTGAGCAATAAGAGAACCTTCACTATCACCGTTAATACCCGAGACTAATTTATTCAGAGTCTGGTTCTGCTCTTTTAATTCATGATAGATATGTTCAGGTGTAACAGATTCAGGGTTATTTTCTGCTAACGCACTTCGTTTATTGGCAAAAAAGAAAGCATCCATTCCATTAAATAAAATGGCAAAAAACATACCTACAATGCTTGTAATGAATGCTGTTTTTAGGCCGCCTAATAATACGGGGATGCTGGTATCAATACTTTCAGTATTAAAATTGAGTAACCCAATAATAATACCAATGAAAGTACCCAGAATACCTAATGCCCCCATTAAGGTTGGAGCATATTCTCTAAACTTACTATGTATATTTTTTTTGTCACACCACCACGCTGATAAAAATACGAATATAACAGCCCAGATGAAAATATTGGTAATCAGTGTAGAGTCTATCGATTGAAACAACTGCTCAAAAAACTGTGCTAACATTTCAGATACCTACATAAACAATAAATCCACAAAATTATATCAGATCCCCGACAACATTCTGATAACCAGAAATGAACTCTGACGTCAATATAAAAATGGGTTACCCACTTCTGTTAAAAAACATCATTTTCAACAGACAGTTCCCGGAACTATCCTGTGTTGACGTTAGGTCCATTTTATCCATGACACTATGATGTATTTTATATTCTGTATCACCTGAGAGCCTTCTTAAAAGGATAATGATAATTAAAACGAAAAATAGAGATTTCACCCGAACAACTACGCTGCAGAGATAATTTCGACACTTTAATTTCGTTCTATCATTTTCTGCAAACGCCTCATAGCCCCCTGTACTGAACGACGGGAACGCCCCGGCAGTAACTTCATCAGTGCCGATGGCCCCAATGCCATATTTCCGGACAACACATTCCACTCCTCTGCCGTCCAGAGACGTAATCGCCCGTTTCCCGTGAACTTCACACCCAGTTCCCGCGCCCTCTGTTTTACTGCATTTTCTGTACGTCCGGAAAGGCGTCGGCTCACTTTCACACCTTCTGAAGGATAATATTGCCGCAGAATTTCATCTTCTTCTGCACACCAGTAACCCGGGCGTTTCAGACCGAGCCTGCGGGCCATCCAGCACACGGATTTCGGCGCTCGTCCGTTCAGACGGGCACAAATATCAGCAAGCGCAACGCCTGCCGGATAGTCCCTGCGAACAATCTCAATCTCTGTCTCTGACCAGTCCGTAGCCACTGGTGTTGTTATCCCCACCAGATACGCCATGGCACGAACTGCTGTCGCACTTCTGTTCAGGTATGCCGCTATTTCGCGGGTTTTCTTCACGCCATAATGCGTTTCAAGGTAGCGAATATCTTCGATTGTCCATGGTGTGCGCATTCTTTTGGGTTTATTTTCCATTACCATGTTTTATCAGCCATCATGGCTGCCTCTCCGGTTTGCCAGCGTGTTTCACCTGATAACGATTAATCAGCTGATTCAGTGCCATTTCAGCCTGTTTTTGCTGCTGTTCACTGCCATTCTGGTTACGGGCTTCATCATAGCGACGTAACTGCTCTTCTGCCGGGATATGCCGGTTAAAAGCCTGCATGATGCCAAACACCTCCGTTTTCAGTTCACTGACCGTCATGTATTTTCCCCGCTGTTCATCCAGACGGTTCAGGCGCTCAGCCAGCTGCTGTAAGCGGGTCATGCCTTCGCTCCAGCCCGTCATCGCCTCTTCCGGGAGCGCACGGCTCCTTACTCTCTTCTGCCAGTCATCCACCATTTCCTGGACACGGGGATTATCGGGGAAAAGAACCATCAGTTGTTGCAGCAGCTGCGCACTGCGTTGCAGGTTGTATGCCGGCGGAAGTTCTGTCAGTCGCGTTATCTGCTGACCGGAAAGGGTTATCCACTCTGACGCATGATTTAACAGTGAGGGTGTTCTGCTGAGCTGTGCCAACTGGTCTGCTGAAAGCATATCCGGTGGTGGTGCCAGCAGCGCCCTGAGTTGCTGCTCCGCCGGTGATGGCTGTGTCAGAAACTGCCATCCCGGAATGGCCACGCTGACCGCCAGCAATGCCGCACAGACACCAGTCACAAACGGTTTCAGAAACGTGGGCGGGGATTTTTGAAGGGAGGGTGTGGGCTCTGCTTTTGTTTCAGAAACAACATACACCAGACGGGAGTGCGGCAGGGTCTGATGTTCCTGCACATCCGGAGCATCAGGCCGGAGTGCCTGAGCCGGAAGCGTTACCGGAGACGACGCTTCGCCCTGCACAGGCTGATTTTCCAGGCGGGTGATATATCCCTTCACCATGGCTTCCGGTAAAGCCACTTTACTGCTCTGTTTAAGTTCGTGCCGGGCCAGTGTGTCACTCAGTGCCTTCAGGAATGTTTCGGTCTGATACAGCAGGGGCAGGTTATCACGGTCGTCCGGTGGCATGGCCCGGAGCGTTTTTTGCAGACGGTTGAACAGACCGGTAATAATTTCCAGCCGGGCGTGGGTATTCAGCGGCCACATCACTGACCAGTGATGCCGGGTCAGCGCCACAATCAGAGCCAGCCCTTCATTCAGGCCACTTAACCCTGTTGTATGCATCCGGGCGATGGTGTACCAGGATGCTGTCTGTAATTCCACGCCATTGTGTTCATACAGACGCAGGCAGAGCGTCTCCACATAACGCCAGTCCACATCCGGGCGTGCCGGGTGGGTCAGTTTGCTGATTTCATCGCGCAGGGCAGCATAATCCGGTAATGACCGGGGGTCACCACCGGTTTTCAGTTTCACTTCAGAAGTCATCGGCAGATTCAATGTTGCTGTATTAAATCATGATTAACAGTTACGGAAAGAACATCAGTGTGATATCGGTACCCGGGAAAGGTATTCCACCGCGCGGATAATTGCCGGTGTCACATCCCATCGCCGTTTCAGAACCGGTAACAGCTCATTAAGGTTTCTGATATAACGTTCAGTGAATACCCGTTGTTCGTCCCGGGTTAAATGAAAACCTGACTGATTACAGGTAATGGTGATATTGACAGGTATCGTTGCCAATATATACGGCTTCCTGAGGTCTGAATCTGACATTCCAGCGCCAGGAGTACGGCGAATGGTTCAGATAAAAAAGACGCATCTGAATATCGTTAAATAACGGGTTCATGGCGAATTAAATAAACCTGATAATAACAGTATGGTGAAAGCCCGGAATAAAGAAATGGTCCGGTATTATGCAAAATCCTCAAGGTGGCGACTGATACTGTTTTCACGGTAACAGGTCACCAGTAATTCACGGGTTGCCCGGGTGAATGCCACATAAAGCACCGGAATCACTTCAGACTCATCCGCCGCACCAGAAGGAACGAAAGAAGCATTGATAACCGCCACATACGGGAACTCCAGCCCCTTACTGCTCTGGTATGTCAGTAAATGCACCACATCCTTACGTCGCGAGTATGCCTTCTTACCTTCACTGTCAAAGCAGGTGGCAAACGGTATCCCGCGTTGTGTCATAACCTCTTTCAGTTGTTTCACTGAAAACTCTGCCGGACACAGAACAGCCATATCACTCCAGTGACCGCACAGGGCATGGCGCTTCTCCAGCCAGTCTGCAACCTGTCTGGCTTCATCACGTTCAGAAGCACAACGCAGGATTTCCGGTTCTGTGCCCTCTTCACCACCCGCCTGTGGCTGAACGAGTGGTATTTCACGGTTCTGATGTTTTTCAAAATACTCGCGGGAGAATGCATAAGCAAAGTGCAAAATGCGTTTCGGATTACGGTAATTGACCGGCAGGACAGAAGTGCGTCCCTGCGCCTGAATCCCCACACTGGCCAGAGAAAAGTTCAGGGCCCGCTCCCGCCGGTAAATGGACTGGGCGTCATCGTACATCAGGAGCAGTGAACGGGATGCGTTATCAAACAGACGGGCAATCAGGGCCAGCCAGCGACTGTCAAAATCATGCCCCTCATCCACCAGTACAGCATCATATCCGGTTCGGGTGATTTTTCCGCTGTCCACGGCCTCTTCCAGTGCACTGAAGCATTTCTCCGGGTAATCCTTTCTGTCAGCCGTCACCTGAATACCGTGGCGTTTTATCATTGAGGCACACCAGCTGTGAAAATGAGATACCGTAACCCGTGATGCCAACCCTCTGGCCTCAATGCATTCCCGCAGATAACTGGCCAGGGTAATGTTGTAGCACAACACCAGAATCTTTCCGGGTGTGGTTTCAGCCAGATAAAGGCAACGGAACAAAAGAATCATGGTTTTTCCGGAACCAGCCACACCATGAATGACACGATGCCCGTCACCAATATTTCTGGCCAGAATCTCCTGCTGAATATCCATGATTTTGATTTGTGAGTTCTGTTTCACGGTCACTTCAGGAAACAGATGGGCGCGCAGAATATCTCTCATCCGGGGTGTCACCCGGGTTCTGAATCCCGTGGTAAACATCCCGGCAATTTTTTGCCGGAATACCTCAGGTAAAACAGACTGCGTCATTTCATCCTGGCAGATTGTCTGTGCTGAAGGAAAAATTTTTTCCACCGCATTCTCATCATTCCCTGCCAGTGTCTTCAGTTGCTGACGGGTAATGCGGGTAAACACCACACCATACGCCCAGGCCAGGTTCAGCCGTCCCTTATACTGACCGTCATTCTGCCGTAAGCCCGGGCCTGCAGGTAAGGCATTAACCGTATCACAGGCATAACGACGAACCTGTACCAGCGGATTGATTTCTGATTTCAGAAGGCCGTCGGTTTCCAGCGTGACCTGCTCCTGATTTACCTGGCGCAGCGTGGAAACCGTCCAGTCCTTGACCTCCAGAAATACCAGTCCGTTCTCCGGGTCAATAATGACAAAATCCGGATGCCGGTTTTTCCGTCCCACCGGGATATCGTACCAGACAAGGCAGTCATCATTCAGAAAGCTCTCCAGTCGTGAAGCCACCCTCCTCTCCCCGGGCGTCATTCTCTCCTCAGTGGACGCCGATACATTTATCAGTTTCGCCATAAACGCACCTTAATCTGTGAACAAAAATAATTATCACCGACACCCACGACGTTATATCGTGGGTGTCGGTTTATTCAGAAATAAAAACAGAATCAATAACATAACCGGAATACCGTGAACCATACTGCAGGATATCTGCAGATATCCCTTCTGTTATATCCGGCCGAAATAAAATCAGAACACTGATTGTCAGGCAGCTTCATTTTCCGCGTACTCCAGGCTCTGCAGATACTGCAGTGCTGCCGGGTCAGCCACATATTCCACCTGCCCGTGGTGACGCTCCACTTCATTAATGATTTTCTCAAGCTTCACGCGGAAAAATTCTTTACGCAGGTTAATCCTGTTGATGCGGTATTTTTCCAGACTGTCATGAAGTGTTTTTTCCAGCGCGGGCGCATCATCACAGGAAATCATGGCGTGAACATCAAAATCAAACGGAACAGAAGCACCACTTAACTCTTTGACCCTGTCCATGGGTTCCAGTCGTCGGGTCATGCCAATTTTAAAGACATTCTCACCAAACGAACCAATATTCGAAATGATATAAACATGCCCCTGTTTCGTAAGCTGAGCCATGGATTTAGCACGTTCATACTGAGCATGCACTTCCTGAATTTTCTGTTCCAGCGCCAGGCGTTGTTTCTCTAACTCCTCCCTGTGAGCCCCTTCTGCTGCACGCAGCGCCTCTTCAATCAGTTTCTGCTGCTCAGCAAGACGCCGTTCTTCCTCTTCCGCTTCCCGCTGGCGCCGGTCAAGTTCATCCTGACGCTCTTTTTCTTCACGCATCTGACGCTTAAGCTCTGCCTGATATTCCTTTTCTTCCTGCGCTTTTTCCAGCAATGCCACTTTGTCCAGAAACTGTTGCCTGACACTCTCCCAGTCAGAATTATCTTCCAGGTTAAGAAAGGCAATTTTCTCACTGACAGCAGCGTAAGCCTCTCTTTCCTTACGAAGCTGGTCATATTTGCTTTGCCAGTTATTAATCGTTACACCAGCCAGCAGAGTCTTCGCCTTAAATTTCCAGGCAGAATCAACAATCCGCTGCATTGCACGGCTGGCCTTCTGTCTGGCGGTATGAAATTCCTCACGACGTCTGGCCAGTTGCTCCTTTTCCTGTCGTATTCCCCGGGCTATCGCGGCATTGACAGTTTCATTAAAATCCCGCTCTCTCTGAACCAGCTCTGAAACGGCCTGCTCAAAGGCTGCTGTTTTCTTTCTGAGTCTCCGGTAAATTAAAAAACGAAGTAAAATTGCAAATACAGTAAGCAAACCAAAAAACAAACCAATAACACCTGCCGGATTCGATACTGCATCAATAAAGCGCTCATTAAGATTTATCAGCGCCCTGACCGCCACATAAATCCCCCAGAGAATAACGCAAATTAAAATCAGGACAAATCCCGCTGCATTATCATCTTTTTTTCTTCCTGCCATGACTTTTCTTTATTTTCCTTCTCAGTAACTGAATATTTATGATTAACGCCCTCCGGAAATATTTATACCCGGAAGGTTGTCCGGCTTTATGATGCCCGCCACTACAGAATTAACTGCAGGCTGAGCACAGATTCCTCTGCTATTTCAGTGTCAGATTAATACTGATTACCGGAACAAATGGGCAGATGCGTAAATCCGGGTTTGCTGGCCATATAAAGCGGCGCACAGGTAGGGTTGCGGGGTTCAGTGACCGGCACTGCCTCATTTTTCTCAGCCACCGACGGTTGTGACATCTTCCGGACAGCCGCTGATTTTTTCTTCTGAACCGGCTTCGTGGTGACCGGTGATTTCACCTGACGTCTGGCGGGTGCCACGCCATAACCAGAACAAAAGCGCTTCGACTGACTCAGACTTCCGTCATTGCAGACAAAACGTCCGTCTGACGTACAGTGTGAAATACCACCTTTAGCACCCGAGCAGGGTTTTCTTCCCCGCGCAGCATCTGCCTGAACCGAAAATAAAAGCCCCACAAACAGAACACAGATAATTTTCTTCATTTAAAAACTCATACATTGTTATTGCTGATATGCCAGAGTTATCAGGATGATGAAACATTCCGCCAGCGTTGTCATAAGCCGGAATAATGTCACATCCACACCTGACATATATCCATCGCTGTTTATTTCTGTTCTGCCCTCCCTGCTCCGGCTCATGTCTGAACGTACCGCTGCTGTTTCAGATGACGCAGCAACACCCTGCCCTCCGGCATAAATGTTGTTCCGTAACGAACCAGTCCTGCGTCTTTAAGTTCTGCATCAATGACATAATGCAACTCACCAGGCTGAGTCTGCTCCTGCATGGTCACGTCAACACGCTTAATACGTGGCTCATACTTCAGCAGAACATCTGAAAGCACGCGCATCAGTTGATGTGCCGTACCCGGCATTCCCTGCAGAATGGTTGTCATATCCGGCAGACCATAATCCGGAAGATGCTTAAGGCTTCCGGCCCGGGTATTCAGAATACGCTGCATATTATCGAGCACCGAAAGAATAACCTGCTCTTCCTCACTGACCTGGTTTAACTCCAGCCCGCCAGCGAAATTGCCATAGAGAATTTCATAAAGGGAAGGACGCGGCATCACTATTTATCCTTCACCGGTAACAGCGTCAGGGTGTTACCGGATACTTCAATAAGACGGGGCGTGTCCGGCTCAAGCTCATCCCGGCTCAGCACCACCCGCCAGGTATTTTTCTTCTGGTCAGGCTCCAGAAACATTGCTGCCACACCGGTAAATTTCGCCGCATCATCCAGAGGCATATCCACGGCTACTGAACCACCTGGCTGCAGCCATACATCTTTCTGTGCAATGATATCGCCTGCCAGAATTTCATTGTCCCCCGTAAAAAGCGCCTGATAATCCGCACTGTCAAAATTCCGGTTGTCTTTAAGCTGATAAATCCGCACCACAACCGACAGGGGAATACCGGCAGCACTGGTGTTAATGGCCTCCCTTGCACGAATATCCAGGTGAAGTGTTTTTATCTGTCGGTAAAACAGGGATTTCGTGGCAGATACCGTACCGTCTGCCACTCTTTGCGTCAGACCGCACCCTGATAACGACAGGGAAAACAACGCAATAATCAGACCGTAACCAGCCTTACCAGCGATAATCGCCATTTTCCTGAGTCTCCTTACGTTGATAATGTTCCTGAACCCGCTGATAACGCCCCAGACTGATGGTCATGACGCGTGCCGCTGATGTCGTTATCTTTGCCTGTGTTCTCATTACTGCCGTGCGCCCCAGTTGCGGACTACCGGCTGCCGGTCGGCAACTGAGCCGGGCATCCGGTAACAGTGAACGCTCAACACAAAGTTGCAGACGTACATCCAGACGGCTGCCCAGATAAACGTGCAACAACGCCAGCAAATCAGAATACAGCTGCCCGCCCGGTAACCAGCCCTGTACCTCGCTGCCCGTCTGTGTTGAAAGCTGTAATAACACCTGTCCGTTCACATCCGTGGCATGATCGCCCATCACCGGGCGACTCTTCAGACTGACCGGGTGATGAACACGCATGGTCAGCGGTGTTTTCAGCGGGATCCGTCGTCGGTCATGATGCCAGACACGGGCCTGTGTTCCGGGAGCCAGCAGCGTTACCAGTGATGTCAGCCCTTCAGCTGTTCTTCCGGGTAACAACATCAGGGGCAATAACGCCAGAAAACGCGATACCGGCGTGGCAATATTCTGTGCACATCCGGGGATCCCCAGCCTGGCCAGACCGAGCAGATACTGAGACGTTTTATCCTGCCCTCCCGCCTCAAAGGTGGCCGGGTACGAATATTTACGCCAGATACGGTAATACTGGGTGATCAGACGATGACTGAATATATCGAGAAAATCCGCTGCGGCTTCATGACCTTCCCGCTGCTGTGCAATATCACTGATATAGTGAGCCGGCAACGGAGACGTGACCCCGTAAAGTCCCATAAACGTCACATGTACAGTGGGTGGCAGATGGGATTCTTCAGGAATTACAGCATCTTTTATTTCACTCGCAGGAAACCCCATTCCCGGGTATGGACAAAAGCGAACCGCTTCCTGTCGGGCCTGCCAGCCACTGCCAATGGGAAGCTGGTCTGGCAGGCTTTGTTCCAGCAACTGACAGAAGCGGTAAAAATTAATATACGGAAGCTGTTTCCGGTAACGGGTAATTAACCGGGCAGGCGCGGATTGTGATTTTCTTTCCACCGGATGCATTTTCCTTCAGGCTGAACAATCAGTGTGAGCTGATTGAACTGATTCATATCGGCGTACAGGGCTAGGAAACGGTTGAGCATTTCGCCAAACAGGTGAATATCTCCCTCTCCGGCAAACCCGTTGCCATCAAGAGTTACCTCCACATCAAGCCCCCGGAGCAGAAAACCCTTTTCAAAACGCTGAATACGATGATGCTGTACAGCCAGAATGGCATCAAGCCGACGGTGATTAAGTTCATCGTCCCGCCAGTTATAAAGCGCCAGCGTGCCACGCAGCACTTCCGCACTGCTCAGCATGTTAAGAAATCCTGTCCCCAGATGACTCATCACCCGCCAGTGAAAACGATCTTCTGTCGGCGGATAAACCGGTAGCGTGGGTTTACAAAGATTACGTACACTGACCGGGGTCTGCAGTACCTGTTCACACCGATCAAGCAGCGTACTCTGCAACGCACGACGGGGAAGCTGACCATTGGTACCTGTAATACGTAATGAAAGCGTTTCCCGCTCCGGCATCCGATCCGCCTCCCACCGCTGACCGCCAAGGATAAGCCATGTGTCATACATCCCCGTGACACCCCGCTTCACCCGGGTATGATAATAACGTTCGGGTGCATCATGGCGCAGCATTCCCCCACGGTGACGGAAGCTGGTAAAAGGCACGTACTCTGCACTGCCGGTCCGCCCGGAGCCCGTCACCGCATCCACTGAATATATCTCCGTATACCCATCCTGCAGACGCTTCGGGCGCAGCAGGTATTCGCTCTCCAGCCCATTGATGATGAGTGGATCGGCTTCAAGCGTAAAAAGGTTAATCACCGGCACACAATGCAGACACAGGGCATCGTCTGTCACAGGTAAATCTGCCGGCCAGGGCTGACTCAGCACCACCTCAAGATCAAATCCGGAAATACCTGCCGGCAGAGAAACATTCTCCAGTCCGTTCAGATGGACAAACATAAACTTTTCCCGAAAGGTGAAATATTCCAGCAATAACTGATACCCACTGAAAGCACTGTCACCTTTCGGCCACAGCCGATCTTCTTCTGCAAAACCACCGGGTGAAAACCATCCGTCAATGCGGATCCGCTCATCATTTCCCGGCAGCCTCAGATACAGCGCAGCCAGACGCTTTGTCATCATCAGATGAAGGGTGCTGCTGACCGGGGCTTCTGCTGCCAGATACAGGCTCAGACGATGCAAATCGACCTGAGACCAGTCAGCCAGTTCACTGCAGGCAAAACCTATTTTCAACACTGAACGCCCGTCCGGCTCCGTCGTCATAACAACCTTCTCCACTGCCAGTGGATTCAGTGGTATGGCCCGGGTGGTACGGTAACGACAGACTGTATTTCCGGGGCCAACAGGGCGGGAAGTCACTTCCAGTCCGGCTGGTACGGTTTCAGCCATTTTCATGACGGATAACCGGGGAGTCAGTGCCACCACCGACAGGGACGGGATAGTACGCAGGTAATGAGGCCAGAGCATACTGACCAGACTTTCAGTAAGCTCCGGCAAATCATCGTCGATTTTCTGGCGCAGCCGTCCCATGGAAAAGGCAAAACCTTCAAACAGGCGTTCCACGCAGGGATCAGGCGTACCCGCTTTATCAAGATCCAGCATCGCTGCCCGATCGGGATGAGCCTGTGCAAACGCCTTTCCGGCTTCACGCAGATAACGCATTTCAGCGTCAAAATAACGCAGGGTTAAATCGTCCATTATCTTCTCAGAATAAAGCTAACTGTTCCGGAGACTCGTGCTCTGACTTCAGCCATACTTCAAACAATCGTCCGAACTGAACTGCAGGCCGGATTTCATTAATCAGATTACACATGAATATAATTCAGACATCTCATGAACTTCCCGGATTGCACAACACAGCAGCTCTGGCAGCATCAATAGCAATAAGCCCGGCAAGAAGATGTTCCATATCAGGTTGCAGACGCACTCTGTCACTTTCAGTTTTTGCGGACTTCATACGCAACAGTTTCAGGCGGCGGGCTTTTACTTCAAATACCAGTTCAGGTTCCCATTGTGACAGGGTCAGCCGGGTTGCACGTTCATCCAGCTCCGCAAGCAGATGCAGGGCAAGGTCATTTTTTCCAGTCTGTTCGGCAACACGGGCCATCAACAGGCGCAGTAGCCAGTTGCTGCGGTCAGACTGAATACCGGGACGTGCCTGTAACCAGCTTAAAGCGGCTTCTGTTCCTTCATTATCCGCAATCTGCAGGGCTTCCGGCTCAAGAGATAAAATGTCGTTATCTCCGGGGGCTGCCGTTATCGTTACAGACGGTTCTTCCGCCCAGCGTTCACCACACTCCATCACCTGCTGCTGTATCCAGCTCAGTGTCACTTCATCGGCAAACGGCGTGCCGTCGTTAAAAGCCAGTGTCTCAAGCCCCGGCAGACGCAGAAGCAATCCTTTCAGGTCATACTGAATAATGGCAGCATAATTTTCTTTTCCGGTCTGCAACAGCGCCTGATGAATATACCACTGCAGGTCCAGCCACAGATGACTGGCTCCCCGGGCAAACATATCGTCACACTGTTCAAGCAGTGACAACCAGTTCTGCTGCAGATACAACCGTTTCAGTGACGCACGCCGGTCCGGCCCCGGTGGGGCAATACGGGTCCGTCCATCAGCAGATAACGGCGGCAACTGATGCAGCGTGTCATGCCGGACGCTTTTCATCAGTCGATGAGCCGCCAGCCAGCCCTCAGGCTGGTCACGCAGATATTTTGCCAGAACACGGGCCTGTGACAGCAGTTCCTGTCCGGAGGTGATGGCAGATAATGCCATGACGCTGCCGGATGTTACCGTCGGTGCCGGCGCGGCAGCCTCCTGAGGCACCACTGCATCAACACCACCGGCCTTCATCAGACGATTTTCAAGTGCCTGATATAACCCGTTCAGCACCGGGGCGGAAGCCTCATCCGTAAAGGTCTGTTCTGTCAGCCACAGCGCCCCGGCAATGCGCAGGGTATCCGCCTTCACCACCTCCGGATACAGAGACAGACTGTCCAGTATGCGGGCGCTGCATAACCACTCCAACGCCGCCTTCCTGGCCCGTGACCGTTGTGGATGCAGGTGCTCTCCAAAACGCTGCAACAAACCGGCCAGCAGCTCCAGACCGTCAGCCAGCCCTTTTTCACCATCCTGCCGCAGACGGGCCCAGATATACCAGGTTGCCACCCGGATGTCTTTGGTTCTGGTAGTCAGTAATTTTTCCGCAAGCTGGCTGACAATTCCGGCATCGGCTCCGGAGAGTTTATTGACCTCTTCACGCATCTGCTGAAAATCATCATCGTACCCCGCATCATCACCTGCGGGATTATCTGGCGTCACGGGAGCAAGCCATTTGTCCCACAGCGCAATACGCGCCTGAACCTGTTCAGCCACATCACGGGGTGTCGTCTGACATGCACTGAGGAGTGAATGAACGGAAGCCATCAGTCAGTCTCCTCCACGGTATCCCCGGCATCTTCGTCATTCCCTGTAAACGCTGACGTGCCGGAGAGTTCGAAAACCGTTTCCGGCAGAACAAAATTGCGGAGTTTCAGCAATACAAGCGGCCCTTCCCCCGCTTCAGTTCGCAGTGTGTAATTCAGCATACGACCGTCCTGCGCCTGCCAGCTCAGGCTCCAGCCACTGGCAACGCCCGGTACGGCTTTCCGTCGGGCCATCTCAAGCAGACGTATCAGCCCCCAGCTTCCTGGCAGGTCTGCATACTGACGGGTACCGGCCTGAGTGCTTACCCAGCTTAAACTGGCGCCAGGTGCTTCCGTATCAGCCGGCCAGGTAAATCGCTTCCATACCGGCATCTGATTAACATAAATCAGTTTCTGATTATCGGTTATCAGTGTCGTCTGCATCACACCGGCAGCAGTTCCCGGGCGCAGCTCAAAATGCAGCCCCGCGTGACCTGTGGTGAATGCCACATCTGCTATTTCACTCAGGGTATTGATGGCTTTCAGAAACGCAGGGTTGAATGTCAGCCCCCGGGTATTAATGGTATCCGGTACCCAGCGATTGCCTTCCCTGCGCAACACACCACTCAGGTTATTCTGCAGAAAACGGGCAATACGTCCCGTGTCCGTATTCAGGTATTTTGCCAGCAGGGGAAGCGATGCATCGCTGCTGACATTTTTAAACGGATAACGCCCGGAAAATGCATTATTCCAGCCATCCACCACCGCAGTACGCCACCGGGTATTCAGACTTTCTGCCGCGGGTGTAAGAACCTGCTGCCACGCCTGCTCCATCGGGCGAACAAAGACCGTCTGTCCGAAGCCATACCACTCCTGTCCGAGTCCGGCAGCGGCCAGGCTGCCGTAATCCCGGGTATCGGTTAAATCAACCGATTTCCCCTGCAATACTGTCTGTGCCAGCATCTGCATCATGGCCTGCGGGTCAGAAGAGCCGGCAATCTGTTGCAGACGCAGACGAACCTGTGTCACCCGGGTCAGATACGTCTGCAGATTCAGCATATCCGCGCTGTTGTTCTGATTATCCATCAGTGCAAGCACCGGCCCGAAAGTCGTCGCCAGAGGACCGTGAAGCCGGCTTTCCTGTGCTGTCACCGGCTGTTTTTCCTGTGAAAGCAGGTTTCTGGCAGATTTAACCAGTGAATCAGTAACCGCTTCCCGGGGCTGGCCAGTACGCCCCTGAACCGCCAGCGTATTCATAAGTGCAACCAGGGGGGACTGGCGCACATCAGCCATCAGCGTCAGCTGCTCTGTCACATCAGACAGCGTCTGAGCCTGGCGTAACTGCAGGCTGTTCAGAAAATTCAGCCAGGCATTACCAAAATCAGCAAAATAGCGCGTTGTCAGGCGCTGTCTGAGTGCTTCCGGCGATACCAGTGACGGTGCCTTCTGCCTGCCATCCGTCAGTACCCAGTCCATTTCTTCACGACGCTCATTAATCACGGTATCTATGGCCGGTAATACGGCCTCTTCCCAGGCCTGGCGGGTAAACATACCGGGGACCACTTCATCTGTAAAAAAGAGGCGGGAGACATCTGTATCACCGGTCATATCCGTCAGACGCATATCCGCAAACTGATGTGCCACCCGTGCCAGCATTTTCTGATACAGCATGGCATCGCTGTTCTGTGTTCCCAGATGGCGAAGCAGCAGAGTCCTGCTCTGGCTGACCAGCTCTTCATCAGCCGTCAGCTTCCACTGAGGATGAGTAATAATCCCGGAGGCATAATACGCCAGCAGCGTCGGGCCGTTAGCCTGCCAGAAAACGGCACTCACACCGTCACGCTGTGGCCATTCCCGCATGAGCGTACGACTGAACCAGGCGGGCTCCATATGTTGCGGTTGCGCCAGCATCAGATACAGTCTGAGCTGGTCATATGCGGCTTTTGCCATTTTCCCCCGCTGCGGGCTGTCCGGAGGAAGACGAATAAATGTCCTGAGCTGCTGCTCAAGATGAGCAGCAGCGGCATCACGCAGTAAAAGATGTGCATTTTGTGCATAAAGGGGCATTACGACCGCGAGCAGGTCTGCATTCTGATTCATACCGGCCCGCAGGTACCATGGCGCCCCCTGCTCCTCCCGGTACTGAAGGCGGGCCAGGGATTTCTGCAGATTCAGCAACGCCTGCAGACGTTCTGTAAGAGGCTGTTGCTGGTTCTGAACTGGACGAATCTGTTCCTGCACTTCAGCAACCAGACTCCGGTTTGCCAGAAAGGAAACCACCATTCCTGTTCCCTGAGCCATCATCAGTATGACCGCCATAACAGTCAGGCTTCTGTGCCAGTTATGACCTGTGCGGGAAGGCCGTAGCCGGACAGGTAATTGCTGCACTGTCTCCGGCAACGCCTGCCAGCGGTTATCCATGCCCCAGTGATGCGGCACGCCACGTTCATCACCGGCTGATGGCTGGCTGAACACCACCCCGGCAAGTGGCTGCGGGCGGTACGGGGTGAGCATCACCGACAGGGGAGCCACGACGCTGTCCGGTTCACGAATCAGTTGCTCAGCAAGCATCAGCAGGAAGTTGTGTTTCACGTCATCACAGGTCTGTTGCAAACCCTGTGAGGTCAACGCTGGCGTTAGGGCAGTAAGTTGCTCAGTCAGGCCTTCCGCAGTACATCTGTCAGACAGCAGACACCCCGCCGCCTGTACAACTCGCCCTTCCGGCTTACCGGCCCGCAGATGCAGGGACCAAACGTACAGGGGAAGTTTCCAGCCGAGCGTATCCATACGGGCGCTGATGGCATGCGACAGGGAATCCATGGTGCTGTCAGACGGCACCGGCAGCGGCGGCTTCAGCCCTGGTGAGGAGAGCTGGTCAAAGGCCGACGTCACCCACACCAGGCCATCTGCCGGACGACGGCGCAGCTTACGCAGCGCGGCCAGCCAGGCACTGTCAGCTGGGGTATTGAGGTCACCGCCCCATAGTAACAGCGTGCTGCGATCTTCCTGCCAAAGTTGAGCCGTCAGGCCCGGGGTCAGTTGTTCCACCTCTTCGGCAGTGCCGGTTATGAGCAGAATGCGGATTTTACGTCCCCAGCGACGGCCGTAGAGACTACGCATGGCTTTACGGATGGTGTCGACGGTAAAACTCCGCGGTGCGGTCTGTTCAACGCGGCCTTCACTGGTCGGCAGTTCTTTCTTACGTTCAGCCTGAAAACGTGACCAGCGTTGTTTGAGCGCTAACCCAATAGCCCTGCCATAACGAATTAACAACAACAGGATCATCGCCCCGACAATACACAGCGTTTTTAATCCATCGCTGTTCAGGCCAATTGCATCCCCATGCGACCAGATGGCCCATGCCAGTAGAGCAGTAATGATCGCTGTAAAACCGAGGCCTCCCCAACTGCCACGCCACGCCGAACTATCCTTTGCCATTCGTCTGCTCTCCTGTTGTGACGGTATTCATAAATCGCTGTTTTTTATCATCAGAAAGCATCAGGCAGTTCCCCGTCAGTGCCACAATATCACTGGCGACAGCGGCCATAATCCACGGCGAGAAGGGGCCACTGCGTCCTGCGTACTCTTCCAGCCAGTGACACTGGTGCGGTTTCCAGTGGCCTTCGTAGTTTTTAGCGCTCCCCAGCAGCGTGGAAAATACCTTGCCCCAAGCAGTATCGTCCCCGAGAAGCACGTCTGTTTTGATAGCCTGTGACTGAATGGATAAAAAGGTATCAAAGGCTTGACTAAGATCTTCTGCCGGCTCAATTGACATGGGCCGTAGCAGACGGGCATGATGCCCGAAGTGGTATTTAGTGGCCACATCGTCAGAGGTCAGTAGCAGGGCTGCCAGCGCATCACTGTAAACGTCGCCCCCCTGCATCTGATGAATCAACAACAACTCGACATCCAGCGCCGGCGTTTTGATCCGCTCTTCAACCGACGAAAAGGAGCGGGTATTCAGGATCGTCAGGAAAGGTGCTGAGAGCGTGAGGCCGAAATGTTGGATCCAAGCGGCAGAAAAAGCCTTCTGCAAATGATCTTCGGGATCCGATGCATCAGTGAGCAGCGTTACCCCAAATGGCAAATCAGCACAGAGTTGTATGAGTGATTCCTCAAGGCCACCAAGAAGGGCCGAAAACACATTTTCTCCCAAGGGGAGCGCGATACGCTTGCCAAGCGCATTGCTCTGTTCAAGCTCAGCAGGAGACTGTATAAAGCGCGCGGGCGTAAGTTCAGCGGGCAGGATCACCCTGCTGTACAGAACCGCCAGATAGCGTCCTGCCCAGTTAGTCCATTGTTGCTGCGCATATTCCGCTTCATCGGACTCAAACTGATGTTTGTCCATCGCATGGTTATACAGCCAGCTTCGTAAGCAAATTATCACTAACCAGAGAAAGAGTGGGCTTCCCGCTACGATCCAGAGATTAAATTTTTGCAGTGTTCCCAGAAACTGATTGGTATGGAGAACAAAAAGGAGCACTCCGGTGATTATTGCAACGAGACAGGCCATCAACCACAACATGGTTGATGGCTCTTCCGGCTCTGCGGTGATAGTGATTTTCTGGCGTTCCCAGCTCATTATTTATCCTACTGAACAGTCCGGCGCACTGGAGATAACATGGCAGCCGCATTCACATTCGCACCCATCAACGACAACTTGTTTGCCATCAGATATCCATTCCGGAGCCCCTTCAATAATGGCATTGATACCATGTCCATCGACAGGACAATTAATCTCGTCGCCAACAAGTGCTACCTTTTTTCCATTCACGATCATGGTCGAAGAAGCAGAAATAACTTCGCCACCATGTGTTGTTTTATCCCCGAGTAATACAAATCCTTTGGACATATATCCTCCAGTCAATATCATTTTCAATGTTAATTTTCTACACAACGAAAACCATTACCAGGACCTTCATAATCAGGTTCGCTTTTCCCTCGTGTAATATCATACAAACCAAACATGGGGCCCAAATAACCTCGAATCACTTTTTTGTCACCTTTATCTGGTCCTTGCGGATTTTTTTCAGGTGCGTTTTTATAATAATCTTCAGCATACCAGTCATTCACCCATTCATTTCCATTACCCATCATGTCATATAAACCTAAAGGGTTTGGAGGATACAAACCGACTGGAGCCATGTCATGAGTGAAGTTAAGTTTGTCATCTGGATCGTCAGGATTATATTGATTGTCACTATTTGCAAACTGGAAAAGCTGGCCTCGGCTACGAGCTGCATATTCCCATTTCGCCTCGGTAGGTAAAGTAATAGATTTTCCTGAGACTTCCCCAATCCATTGACATAAAGCTTTAGCATCATTCCAATTTACTGAGGCAGGGTAATGATCTCCTGTTGGTTTTCTAAAACGCTCACTTGTACTTTTTTTGCGGCCCATAGATAATATTGATTCTTATCTTTTCCAGTTAATTTAATCCATTTATTAAAGTCGCCCCAGGTTACTTTGTTTTTTGTTATTTTAAAATCAGACAACTCAACCCAGTGTAATGGTTTATTGTCCTGAGCAGGGCTAAATGGCAATTTTTCTCCTACCAGAGGGCCAAAATCTCCCATTTGGAAACGCCCCCCTTTAACAGAAATCATGGAGTTAACAATCTCATCAGCGAATCGCTTCTCACTACCTGCATTACCTTTCGCATTATCACATCCAATGAGAACGACACCTGATATAAAGGTAATGATAATTTGCTTGCATTTACTCATGACAATCAAAGGTTCATCATTAAATATATTAATCAATTTTCTACACAACGAAATCCATAACCGGGCCCTTCTGTTTCCGGTTTATTACTTCCTCGCGTGATATCATACAAACCAAACATTGAACCTAAGTAGCCTCTGACCACTTTTTCCGTTCCATTAGCTGGCCCCTGGGGATCTTTTTCAGGAGAATGTTGGTAATAATCCTCAGCATACCAGTCATTGATCCAATCGTGCCCATTACCCATCATGTCATAAAGCCCCAATGGATTGGGTGGGAAAGAACCAACTGGAGAATAGTCGTGAGTAAAATTAAGTTTTGAATCGGGAACACTTAGGTCATAGACATTATCACTGTTAGCAAATTGTCTAAATTTACCACGACTACGTGCAGCATATTCCCATTGTGCCTCAGTAGGTAAGGCGATTTTTTTTCCTGTAACGTCGCCAACCCAGTGACAAAAATCAAAAGCATCTTTCCAGTTAGCAACCGCAGGGTAATCATCACCAATGTACTTAAGCATACGTTCGTCGTATTTACTTTCAACTTTTCTATTTGAAATTTTCTTATAATATTTATTGGTGTCTTTGTTAGTCATAGATAGCCATAAATTAAACTCCCCCCAAGTTATTCTATTTTTTGTCATTTTAAAATCCGTTAAATCAACCCAGTGAAGCGGCTTGTTATCATTATCAGGACTAAACGGTAGTTTTTCTCCAATGAGAGTTCCAAAATCTCCCATTTGATAACGCCCACCTTCAACTGTCACCATTGAATCAACAATCTGCGAAGCTAATTTACTTTGTTCTTTTCGGCTTTTTTCTTCATTGCAACCAGTAATAACGAAGATACTAATGGCTATAATAAAAGTAACTTTATTCATTTACTCACCTCCATGCCATTAACAACAACCCTAGTGCAACTCTCCATCAAAAAAGGAGAAACCTCTACTAATGATTTCAACTCATTACCACTAATATCTATTGATTCTGGCAAGCTTTCATATATTGAAATTAAATTTTTAGCGTAATGACTGGGAAAGACTTTAACTGTGGATGAATTTGGGATGATATTTCCTACCCCATATGCTTGAACCTCTTCTCCCAATGCAAGAAAATCTGCTACCTTCTGTTGATTTGATTGCCATGAACCAGAGATTTCGAATGTTTTAGATAGGTGCTGCATAACATTTTCATAATCTCGTTTTGACTGAATCCAACGTAATGACAACAGCACAGCCCGTTTTCTTGCACTATATGTCACCAGACCTTCACACTGAGTTTGGGCATGGCTTGCGGGGCTGGCAACATCATCCCAAAAATTTCGCTCGATCAACGAAGCTATTGCTGCACCTTTACTTTCGGGAGGTGAATACTTTAAACATTCTCCTTGTGTATCTAAAATGTGCTCCATTAACTGTACACGCCGTTCCTTTTCATCCCAGCTATCTCTTAACTTTTCTAATAACAGGTCTGTCTCTTTTCCTAAATTATCAGCCAACTGATTAACGCCGTACATACTGATAAGCAGCGGTAGAGCACAGAATGCATAAAAATCGCCTTCTCTGATTACATTCTCTGATAGTTTAATGTAATCAGCATTACGAAGCATATAAGTTAAACAGGGCATAAAATCAGTCATAATCGCTATACCATCTATATCAAAAGCGACACTTCCTTTTCCGCCGCCCCCCCAGCACATGCCACCACGAGCAAGAACTTTAACTCTTCCATTTTCATAACTGAACCTAAAGGTACCACTCCATCCCACCCCAAATTGGGCTGCAGTACCTACAGCAACCTTCGCTAACTGCGTATATTTTGATTTTTTATTTTCGGGATTTAACCACTTAATCGAACCGGCCAGGTTTGCTGACGCCTGGGCTCCGGCAAAGACGGTTAACTCCCCTGTTGCTTCCGGCTCTTTCACCACCTGGCTGATATCAATTTTACGTTGTCCGGGAGCGGGAGCAGTTCCATCACCTGAAGAGCCCGGGACGCCTTTTGCCCAGTTACTTTTCACCGATACACCCAACTCAACACCTAAGCTTGCACCAACACTGCCCGCCAAAGTCAGTTCAAAATCAAAACGTAATACCCCCAGGCTCCCCATTCCTCCGCCCATTTCAGGCTTCAGGGGATAAGTCATCGTAATACCATGTATGTCCGGAAGTGACAGGGTTAATTTGCTTTTAGACTCAGCGAGGGCGAGACTTGCATATGCACTCGCTTTTCCGCTGGTGACAGCTTCTTTTTTTATTTTTTTACCTTGATTACGAAAATCTACTTCAAACGGATTTAATTCTTCCGTCAGACCTGCCCCATAAGTCCAGCGCATAAGCTGAGACTGAGCATCAAAACCAAATCTCTCTCCCTGATAAGGGGAATGTTTGAGGCTGTCATTCATATCCCTCGCCCATTGCCCAAGAATACCTGTGTGCTGTTCTAATAAATCCTGCTCAGCTTTCAGCATTTTTGGTTTTACTTTGCTTATCTGCGTTTTCAGCTTATCGTAATCGATCTTTTCTCTTGTCCTTGTATTTCCCTCATTATCAGTATATGTCTCTGATATAACAAAGCTCTTACCACCGGATTTTTTATCACTATTTTCAAGCGGATAGCGTCGCCATTTGCTGTCAATTTGATCTGAGCGAACATAAATGTAACGAACACCTTTCATGCCACCCCGAACTTCGATTAACTCCATCAGGCCAACAGCACTTTTGCTACTATTATCAAGGAGGGTGGTCTTCGGAAGCTCTTCTATTGCTGAAAGCGTCGTCAATTTAACTTTCAATTGTTTATTCAGTTCATCGAGCCGCTGAACTTCCTGTTGTATTTGAGTTTGCAGTGCGGCACGTTCACTAATTTGCCCCCAGTTTAGTCTGGTACACTGTGAAGTTAAATCATCAATACGCATCTGCGTATCAACCTGGTGGCCTAACAGTTTATTCAGGGCATTACTTTCCTGTTCCAGTTCATCGCCGTCAACAGCCAGAAATGTTTCACTGTCAGCATGAAAATAAAGGCGGGTACCTGATACATGGCTGGCTTTAATGCCCTTTGCCTGCATCCCTGTTTTGCCACTGCCATGAACGGTTGCTGTATTCCCCATGAAGGCAACTCCTGCTATTTGTGTTCTGATTAAATCAGGATTTCTTATCCAAGTTCAATTTTGAGCTCTTCAGATAATGCCGTGAATATTTCGGCTGTATTCCCGTCTGAATCCGTTATACCGGAAAAAACATCGCCTTTACTGGTCGTAATGCGATAGCGCGTATTCGGAGCAAGCTGTCCTGTTTTTTCGTCGTGCGCAACAAAATATTCACTGTATCCACCGGGAAATTCCGGTACGGAAGAGGTATAGTTTGCGGTTCCCATTTTCTGCGCATTAGCACATTTCCACAGCACATTACCTTCACAGCCCAGAATGATGTTCTTACCCGTTATCTGGATAAATGAGCCATCTAGGTTTTTTAGCACGACATCTTTCGCCGCCGTGATTTCAACCCGCCCTTCCGTGCTGGTTACGGTCACATCCTTTTTGGCTATCGCATCAAGCGCATCATCCTGAGCCTGAATTTCTACTTTGCCCTTAGCGGCAAAGAGTTTCATCCCGGCTTTACGGGCCAGCATGCTCACGGCTTCACCGGCCGCCACCGTAAAGCGCTTCAGCGCACTAATATCAGTGTTTTCCTGGGACGTAATCCCCACACTGGCACTCCCTGACGCCATACGAACTGCCTGTGGGCTGGTGATACTCACCCCTTCCGGCGCATTCAGCACCATTCCCGGCCGGGTCAGGTCTTTCAGGGCGTCCGTCAGCTTAACCTGGCTCTGAATATCTGCTGGCAATGCCTCTGCCGTTTCGGCAGCATCAGAGAGACTTCTGGCAATACTTAATGCATTTTCCAGTTGAGCTATCGCTTCCTTCATCGACAACATCTTATCGCTGGCAAACGGCTGTTTATCGGCGGTAATAAACACCCCAGCACCACCGCGAATGGAAATATGCCGGTCGGTGCGCAGTTCTGCCCCCTCACCACGAAGCTGCCTGGAAGCGTCTACATTGTGACCTAAATTAAGCTGCGTCTTACCCCCGTACTCGGTACTGAGCTTGATATGCTCCTCACCGCGTTTGTCCTCCATCCGCAACTTGTTATTTGCCGGCGTACGGATAACATTGCGCGTACCGTTCTTATCGGTAACATGATCAACATGACGTGAATCATGCAGGGCATGCGCGATATAGGGGCGATCCGGATCACCTTCCTCAAAGGCAATGGCCACTTCCGTTCCCTGAATCAGCGGAAAATGAAAACCATAAGCATCACCACTGTAGGGTTTGGCCAGACGTACCGGCATGCTTTCCTGTCCCGGATTTTTATCATCACGGTCAGCATCAAATTTCACCCGGTACATGCCTGATGCATCCTGCCAGGCGTAGATATCCCCTTCTTTTGCACTGGTCACACGGGCCGTCATGGTCCCGGTGATTTTCGGACGAGGAAGTAACGGTGGTCGCCAGCAGACAATCTCGCTGTAGGGAACAGCACTCAGCATCACCTGCAGCGCAGATTTCCGGCTACCGGTGAACAGAAGCTGCGTGAGCAGAACCGGCTCCTGTAACGGTGCAGGCAACACTGGTGGTGTACTGTCAGTAATAGTCAGCACCTGTGCCGGTAACAGACTGGCATCGGTGCTTTTACCTGTGATACGTTTTTGCTCAGCCAGAAAACGCTCGTGATCGAGCCGGGCCCAGAAGTTAGCCGTCTCCGGCGCAGGGTCAATTTTATCGCCCCTTTCTGTATGGCGTGGCCGGTAATGATAAACCTCGCCATAACTGGTGTCGTAACCTTCTCCACGGGTCATGTCCGCCGGTACGGACATCAGTATGTTCTGGGCCTCGCGGTGGTTATAGTCGTTCGTGATAACACGGCTTTCCACCACCCGGTGCTCCACATTCAGTGCCCATACTGAGTCTGTACCACTGTCACTCATACCGGACGGGCTGTTAACGGGCAGTGTTTTATCAAATATCAACGCCGCCTGGGTGTCACCGAAGTGGATCACCTCTGTCTGCGCATCCGGGTGCAACGTAAAGAAGTAAAAAATGCCAACTTCTGCCAGCAGGCGCTGGATAAATCTCAGATCGCTTTCCTGATACTGGTTAATTTGTTCGCGCTTCGGATACGTCCTTTTGAGGCTGAACTCATACTCCCAGCCTTTCAGCCCGTGTTCCGTCAGGATTTGCTCCACCACCTCAGGCACTGATTTATTAACGAAAAAACGGTGTGTACGGAACTGTTTATCCAGCAGGGAAATGAAAGGTTTAAGTGTGATCCGGTATTGTGCCTGGTCCTCAGAGCCAGAAATACGTCTGAAATCAGTAATAACACCGTGCACTTTTTTCTGTTCAGTCAGGCTTTCCAGTAATCCGGTTCCCATTATCAGGGTTGCGGATTTACGCAGGAACCAGGCAGCATCAGGATACCTGACCGTACTGGTAAAAATTATGTCATACCGGTAAATCTTACTTATGCCTTCAGTTCCGCTGAAATCTTCAACATCCAGTGATGACGGGCAGGAAGGTATATCCAGCCTGTAGCGGTTCAGGGTTCCCGCCCCGGATAAAACATTTTGCAGGGAGTCAGTGAGATTCATGATTTATCACTCCACGAACAGCTCTGAAAGGATATTTGCAGGGACCATGACGTTCACTCTGGTCAGTCTGAACATCACTACTTTTCAGCTCACCGTATGGCCTCACGGCCTCCATGTCATTAAGCGGGATATCGAAAATACACCCGTCGACAATCTCTATGCCGGCAACCATGATGCGCGGTGTGTCCTTATCGCGCTCAGAGTGCAGAACAGACCTGACAATGAACTGGCCTTTATCAGGAAAAAGATAGAATGAAGGCGGAATACACAGCTGGTCGTTCACGATACGAAGCGAGGGTTCAGATGTAATTTGCCGATCCCTGAATCGGGTTCCACGTGGAGCGATGGAAACGCTGACTGGCTGGTAGTCCTCTGGCTCCGGGACACTGAAACACACATTGTCGCCTCTTGTGCTGACCGCTACTGTTTCATCAAACCGATAATAATCCCCGCGTCCGGGGCATCCGGTCAGTAACGTCAGACAGAGCAGTAAAGCAGAACGATAACGAAAGGCTCTTATTTTCACCATGGGAACCCCCGCAACGTACTGGTATACAGGCTGCGAATAACATACTCAGACATATTCCCGTCAAGTGTGATATCACCGTCCCTTCTCATATCACACCATGTCCCGTATCCTTCAGCCTGCAAAGTAAAATGATCAGCAATAATTTGTGCCTGCTGCTCCATGGGATATTCGCTTAACAGACGCCCGTCCAGAACATAACGGTAATTCACCGCCCAACTGAACATCCCCCGACCGATGACATTCATTCCCTTTTCACGCTGCCAGACATGCGCCATTTCATGAATAAACATATGCTGATAAAAGGGAACGCTGAGTGAATAATCATCCCGATAGTGCTCACGGAAATAAATCTCACCATCGGGGGCCATGGCAGTTTGCTTATTCTGAAGACCAAAAGGCAGAAAACTGTCATGGTGGATCCAGACCTTTTCGTAAGGGATTGTCGACCTGAATACCAGTCTCGCCAGCGCAATCTCTCCCGGCGTCAGTAACCGCAGTGAGCCTTCTTCCCTTTGATTTTTACCTGCGCCAGCGTCCTGATTTCTGCCATAGCCTGTCATAACGTGCATTCCTGCCGCAGCTCAATCACCATACCGTCTTCGTCACCCCAGTTCATGGTCAGGGAAAATGGTTTCTGCTTCGCGGCCATATGGCTCAGCAACTGCCGGCTCAGTACCGGCAGCAATTGCTGGTTCAGCAGACTCTCCACATTCCGGGCACCCGTATCCGGCAGCAGGCAGGCTGATGTCAGGGCATCGTACACACGTTCATCAACCGATGTGCTCAATCCATAATGACAGTGCAGACGTTCACAGACCTGTGCAAGCTTCATCTCCACAATGGTGCGCATGGCAGACTGTGTCAGCGGACGGTAAATCACCGTCTGAAACCGGGCCTGCAGGGCAGGCTGGAAGTGGTCGCGCAGTATCGGGCGTAGCAGTTCGTGCAGGCTGGCCTCAGTGGCTTCCGGTTGTTCGTCCAGCAACTGCATCAGATGGTCACTACCGAGATTGGAGGTCATCAGAATGACCGTATTACGGAAGTCAATTTCACGCCCCTCGCCGTCACGCATAAAGCCCCGGTCAAATACCTGATAAAACAGATTCAGCACATCCCGGTGGGCCTTTTCCACTTCATCCAGCAGCACCACACTGTACGGACGCTTACGTACAGCTTCCGTCAGAATACCCCCCTGACCGTATCCCACGTACCCGGGCGGTGAACCCTTAAGCTGGGAAACCGTATGGGGCTCCTGGTATTCCGACAGATTGATGGTAATCAGTGATTTTTCGCCGCCGTACATCACGTCTGCCAGCGCCAGTGCCGTTTCGGTTTTTCCCACACCACTGGGGCCAACCAGCAGGAACACCCCCTGGGGGCCGTTACCGGATGTCAGACCCGTTTTCGCCGCACGCAGACGCTGTGCAATGGATCCCAGTGCCACGTCCTGTCCGACCACCCGTCTGCCGATATCCTTTTCCAGATGCAGCAGTTCCGTCTGTTCGTCCTTCATCAGGGAAGATAACGGCACCCCGGTCCAGTCCGCGACCACACCGGCAACGGTGCGTACGTCAACATCCACACTAAGCAGGGGCTGATTCTGCTGAATGTCGTGCAGTGCCTGCTGCAGATGCTGTGTCTCACTCTGACGGGAAATATCGCTGCGGCTTTCAAGTAACTCACCGGTGAGTTCGCGCTCCCGGGCGTACTGCTGCTCCAGGTCATCACGTGCTGTCATCAGCACGTTCTCTTCCTGCTCAATGGCAGACAGACGTTCGCCGTGATTCTGATGACCAACGGCAATATCTTCCAGCAGTGCCTGTTTTTCCATACCGAGGGAAGCGAGCTGTGAACGGATTCGGGTCAGCTGTTCCGGCACCGTATCAAGGCTCATACGCACACGGGCAGCAGCAGTATCAAGCAGGTCAACGGCCTTGTCCGGTAACTGACGTTCTGTCAGATAACGGCGCGAGAGTGTGACGGCAGCACGTACTGCCTCATCGGTGATATGCACGTTATGATGTTCCGCATAACGGGATTTCAGGGAGCGCAGCATCAGACAGGCCGTCTCATCATCCGGTTCGTCCACTCTGACCATCTGAAAACGCCGCTCCAGGGCTGCATCACGTTCAAAGTATTGTTTGTACTCAGACCAGGTGGTGGCAGCAATGGTGCGCAGTTCGCCCCGCGCCAGCGCAGGCTTCAGCAGGTTGGCCGCATCCGCGCCACCGGCCTGATTACCGGCACCGATAAGGGTATGGGCTTCATCTATAAACAGCAGTACAGGAGCCGGTGACTGCTGCACGGCATCAATCACGTTTTTCAGGCGCTGTTCAAATTCACCTTTCACACCGGCACCGGCCTGCAGCAGACCGAGGTCGAGGGTGCGCAGGGTGACGGGTCTGAGTGATTCCGGTACGTTACCTTCCGCAATACGCAGGGCGAGCCCTTCCACCAGAGCCGTTTTCCCCACACCGGGGTCCCCCACCAGAATCGGGTTATTCTTGCGGCGGCGGGAGAGAATATCCACCATCTGACGGATTTCCGTATCGCGTCCCGATACCGGGTCAATTTTACCCTCTCTCGCACTGGCCGTGATGTCCCGGGTGAATTTATCCAGCGCACCCTGTAACACCGGCGGCAGGTCACCTGACGGTATACCTGCCGTATCCGCACCGACAGGGCGCCCGATAAAGGTCACATTGTCTCCCTGAGGCAGCACAGGCTCTGCATCCTGTAACGTCTCCGGACACTCATCAGACTGCGCATCCAGCAGCGGGGACAGACGCTGCAACTGGCTCTGACTCAGTGTCAGCAGAGGCCACAGCCCGTCACAGCGAACCAGGTGCGGATTTTCCGTCAGGGCACCCAGCAGATGCACGCTGCGGATATGTTGTTCTCCCTGTAATGAGGCCATCATCCAGGCCTGTTTCAGCAGGGCATTCAGGGACTGCGCAAGCTGCGGGCGACTGCGTACGCTACGGGGCTGGTTATCCAGCCAGCCGAGCAGCGACTGCCATATCGCGTCCATATCCCAGTCATAACGCCTGCCCAGCACGGTAAGGTCTCCTTCCCCCTGCTCCAGCAGTTTCAGTAACCAGTGCTCCGGGGTGATTTCCGCATGGGCCCGGGTCTGGCAAAGGGAGGCTGCGCCTTCCAGTGCACGGGCACAGTAATGATTAAGACGACGTAACAGGGCTGCCGAATTTTCCATGTTATTCACTCACTGTCAGGAGACCGTCAGGCACGCTACCGCCCTTCGCCGTAACCCAGGCGCATCAGGTCTGTGTTCAGGATTGAGAATTTTTTCTTCAGCACCCGCAGGCAGATGCTGAAGAAAAAATAAAAATGACGGACAGGATATCCTGTCCGTCCGGGGGGAATTACGCGGTGGTACGCTCACTCCATGCGTCGGAATGAATGATGTTGCCGTCCTTGTAAGTCCAGGTGATTTTCTCGTAGCGCAGCTCCACCTGCTCAAGGTGGTTATGCTTCTCATAAACGGGATTCTTGATGTCGTGCATGACCGGATTAACCTTCACCACCTTCACGTTCTCAAGCTTCGTATTGAAGTACTCCACCTCCTGACCGGCGTCATTGATTTTGTACCACTTAAATTCAGCAGACTTCAGGGTCTGCCCGGTGGTCACGGCCTTGTAAAGGTACGGGCTGGAAGAATCAATTTCCTTGGTAAACAGGAACGGCGTGTGAATACGGGTACCGGTCAGCTTACCGGTATTGTTATCCGTCGGGATGTAGAGGCAGTGCTCCTGAGCCACCACCTCAATGCTGCCCTCACGGTCCTGAACATCCACAGACCCTTTGATATCTGCACCGCCATCATCTTTCAGCCACAGATAAACTGGAATTGCCATAAAAATTACTCCGTTATGTTTTCTGATGCGCCCTCTTCCGGCGCAGGGGAAGCGTCCGGCAGACGACAGGCATCGGCCTGCGGTACCAGACTGATTTCAACACGGCGGTTACGCGCACGGCCTTCCGCCGTGTCATTCGGGGCCACAGGGCGGCTTTCACCGTATCCCTGTACAGCAAAACAGCTTTGAGGAATATCGCCCGTATCCCGCATCCAGTCGCGAACCGCCTCTGCACGCTTCAGGGACAGTGCCTGGTTGCGCTGCGGGTCACCGGTATTGTCTGTGTGGCCGCTGACCACAATCAGCCAGCCTGCTTTTGCCTTAATATCCACCAGGGCATTCACCAGCCATTTTGTGGCGCCCGGTTTCAGCGTCCATTTACCGGCATCAAACAGCGCCAGGCTGTTAAGGCGAACCGTTTTCGGCGTCTGAGTAACTTTCTGTATCACCGGACGGGGAGGCAGTGGTGCAACCCACTCACTAATCGCTCGCTCAACCGGCGGAATCAGCCACATTCCCTGATACAATCCCAGCCCGTAATGCTGCGGCACACCACGTTGCTGCCAGTCGTTCAGTAACTGGCTGTCAGCCTGAAGACGTTGCAGTGCCGTTGTTTTCGATTCAGATGAATATCCGCGCATCCGGTGCCAGGCCGTCAGGTGTTCCCCCACGCTGTGAACCAGTCGCTGGTTATTCATAAAAGACGCCAGCATAGCCAGCAGAAGAAAAACGCCGACAATCGCCCCCGTCTGGCGACAAAGTCTGTGCCAGTGACTGAGTCCACGATGACGGGGAATACCGGACAGCAGAATATCCGGCAACGGCAGTGCCTGTGATGACACGCCGGCAGACGGTGGCAGTGCAGTGAGGGAAGTCAGTTGTTGTTGCCAGAGATTACCGGGGCGGGCCGCAACCGACGTCAGACAGAATCCGATGGCAACCGGCCGGAAATAAAAGTGCTCCTGCCGGCAAATATCTGTCAGGGCATCAGTAACCCGGTTGTACCAGGACAACATGGCATTCAGCCATAACAGTTCACTGACGCACCGGAGCCTGGACGCTGCATCACACGCCTGCAGCCATTCCTCTGCCGGAATGGCTCCGGCTTCTGTCAGGCGTATATGCATTCCCGGCAGGTCCGGTGTCAGTGTAAACCAGTGTGCAGAGTGCTTATTTAAGGATGTGTTTTGTGGTGACGGCTCTGAAACCATCAATGTCACCAGCACCGGTGGCGTGGTATTCAGCCACTGCCGGCACTGCATGACCGCACGCTGCCAGTTCCGCAACCACGGCAGAAAAGCTTCATCTGAGGTATGCTGCTCCGGTAAAAGTCCCAGCATAACCACGACCTGGCCACACAGGGCCGGACGGTTATACGACAACCGTTCTGCCAGTATTCTCATCTGCTCCGGCGTATCCACACGAAGATACCATCCCGATGCTGTTTCCCGGTATGCCTGACCGGATTCGAACCACGTATCTGAGTTTCCGGCAACAAGCAGCACATGTCCCTGAAAATACTCAGGCGGCAGACCGTCATCGCCGGCCTTCTCCGGGATATCACGACGGGAAGACAGACAACGCCACTGGTACCACAGCACAAGCCCCGCCGCCACAACTGAAACCAGGGTCAGTATTATCTGGTTTACTACAGACAGCGGCAGGAATCCCGAAATCAGCCACAGTGTCAGGAACAGACTCAGTATTGTCAGCCAGAGACGGGAACGTACGTGCATGGTTATCCCTGCCCGGTAAGCCGTGCCACCTGGTCTGCAAGCACAGAAGAAAGCACACACCAGAGACCAGCCAGCGTCACAATACCCGCCCCCCATGACAACCAGTACATCGTTCTGCCAGCACGGTAACCCGGTGCACGCACCACCACCGGCGCATCCTGTGCGAAAGTAAATGCAGGAACACGCGCTGTCAGTGCGCGTATTACATCTTCGCGACGCTCATCATCCTGCGACCGGTACTGACCGGTAAAACCGAGCTGAAGCGTACGGCAGAGGCATGTCAGTACCGCCACATCCGGCGCCGGTAATTTCAGTTGTTCACGAATACGCTCCCAGAGCTCTTCACCGGCATTGAGCGTACCAAAAAAATGAGCCTGCAGCGGGTCCTGCTGCCAGGTGCGCCAGCCATCGTCTGTTTTTTCGCGGTTCAGTACACTCTCGTCCAGCAGGGCGCAGAAGGCATACAACATGATGTCACTGCTTTTCTGACTGAATCCTGCTTCGGCCAGCTCTTCACGCGCCTGTTTCACCAGCTGACAGGCACGGCGATACAGGGCCTTACCATCCTCAACCGGTTGCCCGCTGCGCAGCTGGCTGACCATCAGCCAGCCGGGATAAAAAATCTGTTCAGCCCGGGAGATAACAGGTTTATTCATGTCCGCAGCACCGCAAAAAGTTCCAGTTTCACATCTCCCAGCGATGCCGGGGTGTAGAAAGTACAACGCCCCGCGTCCAGCATCGCGCGGGCCGCATCCGTACTTAAATCCAGCGCGAAATACTGGTTTTCCAGCCGGAGCGGAATGGCCGCCGGTACATGCGTAACCGGACGGATAATGACCCCGCTCAGCGCCACATTCACCACCTCAGACACATCATCGGGGCTCCCGGCTTTGCATAGCTGCGGAAACTTCGTCTGCAGTTCATGCCCGGGCATGGAAGAGCGCACTGAAAGCCAGAAATCAGCCCCTTCGCGCAGACGCGCATCATGTAATGCCCCCTCCCACATCACTCCCTTTTGTTTCAGTTCAATGAAAACCACACGGGAAGGCAGGTTTGCCTCCAGCAGATGGTTCAGCAAAGAAAGCAAGGGTAGGAAAACATTTTCAGGTGTTTCATGACGGTATGCCGGAACCACATCCACATTATGCTCAAGCGAGAATGTGAGCAGGGAGCCTGCCAGCCGGGCAAGCTCCCTGTACAACAGTTCCGGGTGACGGTAAGGCATGTCAAGCAACTCTTTCAGAACAGGCTCCGCACTGTTCAGGGCATTCAGCAACCAGAACAACGACACGTCCGCCACAGCAAAATCCGCAAGACGGGCATTGTTCTCCCGACGCATGGACATCAGTCGCTGGCGACGCGCCTGCAGGTGATGAAGCAACTCCGCAAGTTCAGTCATCAGCGAAGGACTGGCAGACAGCGTCAGCAGAGGGGGAATAAAGCGCGGATCCCTGCACCACTGTCCCTGTGCATCACGAACAAGACGGGTAACGGGACAGGTCAGCCAGGCAGCATTTTCCTGATGAGCCATGCGCAGAGTCAGGTTATGCCGCAATACCGCCACTTCGCTTTGCTCATGCCCGGCCAGCTCCTGCACATTCACCCTTTCTGATTTCCAGCGACGCGGACGCTCGCTCTCACTTCCATCATCAAGGTTGCCGCCGTTAGCATTCAGTAACGGTAGCGCCAGCACAATATCCACCAGGGAACGATCAGAAACCGTCGATAAATCACAGACCGGAGGCAGATTATCCGCGCGTTCCGTATCAATAAGCGTTCCGTCCGGGAAACGAACAATCAGACGGGTGGCATTCAACCGTGAAAGCGGTAACAGAGAGTCATCAAACTCTGCGGCCACCACGCCCCAGGGATGCGCCAGCCCCATTCTGGCAACGCTGTCTGCCAGATGAACATCCCAGGCAGCCTGCTGCTGAAACTGCTGGGGCATCAGAAAAGCCCCGTCTTCCCACAGTGGACGATAAATCTTCATTTCCCGACGCCTGCCTTACGCTTTTGCCTTCGGCATCTGCGAAACCAGTGACAGGCTGACATCCATACCTTCCACCTGGAAATGTGGTACTGCATAGAGTTTCACGCGGAAGAATCCCGGATTGTCTTCGATATCTTCCACCACCACTTTTCCGTCACGCAGCGGATGCGAAGCCTGCAGCTCATCACCCGGATCGGTCATCTCCGTCACCAGTCCCCGGATCCAGTTATTCAGTTCCAGTTCAAGCAGACGACGATCTTTGGTGGTACCAATATTTTCCCGCTGAATGATCTTCAGGTAATGCGCAATGCGGGACAACAGGAAAATATAGGGAAGACGGGCATTAATACGACTGTTCGCTGTCGCATCCGGCGTATCGTACAGCGCCGGTTTCTGGGCGGAGTTGGCGGAGAAGAAGCAGGCATAATCCCGGTTCTTGTAGTAAGAGAGCGGAATAAAGCCCAGATTAGCGAATTCAAACTCCCGCGTTTCCGGGATCATCACCTCTGACGGAATTTTGACCTGATTACCGGTTCCCAGATCATACAGATGGATTGGCAAGTCCTGCACCGCACCACCGGCCTGAGGCCCACGGATCTGAACACACCAGCCGTTGGTGACAAAACTGCGCACCATGTTGGCGGCAAAAGCAAAAGACGCGTTCGTCCAGAGATATTTATGGTGATCCGGTCCTTTCACCTCTTCAACATAGTTAAAGCTGCGGACAGGTACGGTATCCGGGCCATACGGCAGCCGTCCCAGAACTCGTGGCATCACCAGACCAATATAACGGGCATCATCCGTTTCACGGAAAGCGTTCCACTTGATGTACTCGGCGCGCTCAAAATGGTTGCCAATATCCTTGATGGCAGCCACCTCTTCCATGGTTTCTTTCTGGAAGAAAGCCGGGCCAACAGAACCAATAAACGGCATATGTGCTGATGCTGCCACCCGGGAAATATTTTTCAGCAACGCCACGTCCTGTGCAGATGCATCAAATTCCCAGGCCGAAACCAGGGCGGCAATGGGCTCACCACCCGGCGTGTCATACTCAGCCACATAGGTCTGCAGATAAAGGCCGCTCTGAATAATTTCCGGCGCATCCTCAAAATCCTGACGCAGATCGTCTTTGGACAGATCCAGCAGCTCAATTTTCACATTACGGCGGAAGTCCGTTTTATCCACCAGAGACTTCACGCCCCGCCACAGGGACTCCACTTTCTGAAATTCCGGATGATGAAGCACGGCATCCAGCTGACGGCTGATCTTATAATCAAGCTCTGCAATATGATGGTCAATCAGTGCTTTATCGAGTTTTTCCACCTGCGTGCCGGCTTTTGCCAGACACTCCATAAACACCTGCATCCCTGCCGTCAGGCGTTCATCTGCAGACGCTTCTGACATGGCCTGTGGATCCTGCCAGATATCCAGTGCACTCAGGGCAGATACCGGGCTCAGGTTAATTTTTTCAAACAGGGAAGCATATACGCTGTCGCCGGCATGCGTTTCAGATACCACGCTCTCTGCAACGTTCTTTTCTTTCTGTACAGACATCAGCATTTTCTCTCGTAATCCGTTAAATCACGCCTTTTCCGGCACCAGTGCACGCAGTTCATCACGCAGCGTCTGACTCAGTGCCGGGTCACGCAGAATTTTTTCCAGCTCTTTACGGAAAGTCACGTTATCCAGCAGATTGGCTTTCAGGTCACGCAGAAGGCTGCGCATGGCCAGCATGGCTTTAAGACGGGGAATCTGTCGGGCGACCTGCTCTGGCGTGAAGTCGTTCATATTGTGGAAAGTCAGGCTGATGCTCTCTTCAGAGCCATCACCGGCAAGCGTGTTCTCCACATTCAGACGCACAGACGGGGAGATATCAGCCAGAACATCATTAAAATTGTTTTTATTGATATCCGTTTTTACACGCTCTGACAGTGGACGCTCTTCCTGTCCGTTACTGAAATCACCGGCAATCAGCAGTTTGAGCGGAAGCTCCACTTTCTTCTGCCCACCACCTGTATGTAGGTCTAATTTCAGATTTACCCTTGCTTTCGGGATTTCATTCTGAAATGAACTGCTCATGACTCTCTCCTGTGAAGCCTGCATCTCAGGGGTTCCATCACCGCAGATGCCTCCCCTTGTGCACTGATTTAATTTTGATCATTATAGTACGAAGATCTGCAAAATCTCAATATGACAGACATATCGATCGATATAACACAAATATGCAGATCTTTGTTCTGTTTAATATCGTAAAAACAGCATATTGCAAAACTTATAACCATGATTAATTAAAAACCGCAGGAAATTATTCCAGTGAATGCTTTTAATACAGCCAGTTATGCCGGAAAAGTTCAGTTTTTGATTCTGGTCATGGAAAATCACGATGAGTAACGATTCAGCAGCATTTAAGTGAGCTTCTGGAAACGTGAATGACCTGAAGGTAGTGCGCAATAAAACACACTAAAAGAAGGAGGAATGTTTTGTAACACAGTGAATTAACAGCGAACATCAGGAAACGCCGTCTCCTGGTTCAGTGATACCACATGAAAATTTAGTTAACTGTTACCGTACTAAAATTTATGTCAGAAGATGTTCCATTACCGAAAGTCAATCAGCGATACAGAGACGATCATGGTGCGCTTGTCACCGTGACCAGTGTTGAGGAAACCCGGGTGGTGTTTATGCGGGACGGCTATCCGCATCCCTGCATGCGACCGATGTACAACTTTCTGGGAAAATTCAAACCCGAACCCCGGGAAGAAACAGAATAAAACGAAATCCCTGCCGGCAATCACACTGCCTGATGGCAGCATAATCCACTTATTAATTCTCATCCCCGGAGACAAGCCCTGAAAACCACTCCGGGTGTTCATTGTATGCCGTGTTCAGCGCATCCCAGGAAACGTTTATATAAAAGCTGTCCTGCAATTTCCGGGTAACCACCTCTGCCAGGCGGTTCCGGTTATCCACCAGTCCGGCATAACCTCTCTCTGCCAGCCACTCATTCAGTTCATGTTCCAGAGACAGATTGATAATATCGTAATCGGGCCTTGCCATTCCCGTTTCCTTAGCACATGTTTTCAGGCACGGGGATAAAGTATAAAGAATGTCGTACTGCTGCTGCCAGAGCAATATTCCCCCTGATGGTTGTATCAGAGATGGTATGCCGGTACTTTGCGGGTTGTTCCTGTCAGGTTATCGTGCACCTCCACGGTCGTGGTCACCACCGGCATTCCGGCCTTTCTCAGCCTCAGAACATCAGCCGCAATACGCTGACTGCCAAACCAGAACAGGCCGTCCAGTGCAGTCACCAGTAAACCCGCCTCCAGTGCATACTTCAGCCGTTCACGGGGCGCTTTCACTTCCCGGGCAACCTGCTGATATGGCAATGATGTGTTTTCATTCCCAACCACGCGACGAATACGATGAGACAGATGATACCGGAATGTATCCGGCACACCAGAAAGACTGGCCTTCAGGCTGTACACGCAGCCAAACCGTTTATCGTTAAACACCACATTTTTCTGGCTGATTCCCCATTCTTCACGCAGCGCAGCAATCAGTTGTGGTGTACGGGTAAGCAACAAGCGAAAAGGCAGTTCAAAACTGGTGCCGTAATCCACATTCAGCAGTGCAATACGCAGCCGTTCTTCTGGCCCGGCCTCTGTCTACCGGCACTCCTCCAGAACATCCTGCCACTGCTGGCGAAGACGGGGCGATTCGTTCCGTTCTGTAAAACAGTATTTATCCGCCAGATAGTCAATTTTTGTACGCATACTGAAGAGCATTCCGTATAAAGATTCAGATGACAAAACTTTATCAGTCCATAAGAATCAACGGAAGCACCGATGGTTCACCTGGTCATCACCAAGTTTTGCCATAACCGGTAGCAATGATCATTCTGTGTAACTATTTGCCCGCAGATGATGATGTTTATCGATGTCTCCCCTGTCTGAATGTCGCATAAAGAGGATCATCAGCAGACACAGCCAGTGAGCCACCGTCCGCGGAACAAAGCGCCGGACCACATCCGGATCCGGCAGGGGCATGACTGGCATGATCAAGTAATTATGTCGCATCTCCCTCACTCCTGGTCCCGGAGCAAATCTGGCTGGTATCTGTAAACATACTTCGTACATGCCGCTCTGCAATAAATCCCCGTGCCACAGGCTTCACAGAACTTTTTCCCGGAAAAATGCTGCCCGCACATCACACAATGCCACTCCAGCACGACAGGTAATGGCGATAAAAACATCGCCATATCATCAATGTAAGGATGGGATTTTTCCGGATTCAGCACCACGCAGTCCGTCTTCTGTTGCGCGGTCAGGGCATGTAAATCATGCTCAAACCACGCCCCCTGAGCATCTGTCTGCAAAATCAACCGACCACGACAGGAAAGGCAGAAACAATGCCTGATATTTCTGCTGAGCGCAGAATCGGCACTGATAATGTGCTCACCTGGCGTGATCCCCAGCCCCGTTTTTAGACCGTTCATCCTGCCACTGCCTCCTCACTGAAACGCCCTGTATGACAGTGTGTGCAGTACTGCTCCCCATAATAATCGTGGTGACATTGTCTGCAGTGCCAGCTGGCTTTACGCACTACGGGTAAGGCGTCCGGTACGAATTGCCGTAAGCGTTTAATCAACAGTATTTCTCTGCGCTCCGCTCTGACATAAGGGCACTCATGACCATGCTCAGTCAGCCCGTCGTCAGTGTGTTCAAACCAGGGACGTTCAGTGTCGTATTGCGGGTGGTATCTGAGAGCACTGCCACAGAGGTGGCAGGTGTAACGATCGTATGGCGCTGTCTGTGCGGTACGGGCACCGGTCAGACGTCCGTTGCCATCAAGTGCGAGAAAGGATTTTGCGTACATCGTCATATTCCTCAGCCGCCAGACGACACGCAGGCAACAGCCGTCCCGGTACGGGCAGCGTGGTCAGGGTGTGAATGGCGGTTCAGTTAAAATCTGGACTGGGGTTCGGGTAAAGCAGGCTGATTGCTGTTACAGCACTGTGGTTGTCACACAATGGAACACTGACGTAAAAAACAGTCAGTGGGCGAGTGGATAAATCGTTGCCGCCAGACAACACCCCATACTTTTGGTTTGCCGGGCATTGGCGCACCAGTCGTGCTCAACTCCGGCTACAGCCAAAATTGCGCTCACCGGTGCCGTTGACTTTGGTGTACTCTTTCGCGAGATAAGCAGCACGATCCAGCGCATCCCGTAAACCAACGTCATCACCACGATCCAGCCACACCACCGGCCTGGACGGAAAATTCGCCAGTGTGGCATAGCATCCGGCATCCACCCCCAGGGCACTGCACCACGCCTGTTTAATCATCCCGGCCAGTGACCCCGGTTCGCGGTAATCGCCGGCACGACACCAGGTATCCCGGTTGACCAGCAGTATCAGGTGATAGTGTTTTTTGCCTTTAAGCTCCCCGAATTCCCGGGCCCAGGCGTAATGCAGGGTTGTGGGATGTACGCGTTTGCCTTCACGGCGCTTACGCTTCTGATAAGCATCGATTCGGGCTTTCAGGGCATTGATGAAGCGGGATATCACTGCTGCGTCAGTTGCTGCCGGTACATCCGGGAGACGCAGGTCAATCCGCAATGCCGTCAGACGGGGATGAACATCCAGTGCGCGCAGCACCGTCTCACGGATACGTTGTTGCCAGAAGGGGTTGTACTCGTATGTCATGGTTAAATCTCCGTATGGTTTCGTTCATACGGAATAACCACGCCGTAAAAAATGCGCAGAGTCCCTGAAGTGACCTCCAACCGGGCAATATCTCAGGCACTCTGTGATAACCCGACTGTCGTCTCCGGACTGACGGCTGAATTTTCAGCGTTGTTTTTTTAATGCCAAAAACCGGTTACAGATAAGACTGTGAGGAGGGAGCTATGGTGATACACAAAACGGTGTGCAGGGATTGTGGTAAGGCAATTACTCATAATACGGATGTTGCCCATTACCGGAATACCGATCGTCGGCGCTGTCTACTGACGTCACTGCTGGTGCTGACTCTGCCTGTCGGTTTATGCCGTCAATATTCAACGCACCGGATCCCCGGCTAATACGAGAAAACCTCAGCAGAGGTCGGTAATGCCCGAAAATCGGCCCATTACCGCCCGCACCTCCGTACACCATTCCCTTTTGATTTCGAATTCTTTGTTGTCGCTATACCGCTTAACGTTCCCGACATTATCCTGGTTCCCGACAACAGGAACATATTCAGCTTTTAATAACCTGAGAAGAGCCAATAAGAATCACAAAGCGGATAACACCTGGTGCAACTCCGCTGTGATTACCAAACGTTCAGGTGACATATTTCCAGACTGAAGCGAGAACACGATCGTAAAGCTTGTTCATTGTCAGTTCTGCCAGTCGGTGATCGACCGCAGAGTTGAAGGTTTCCAGCTCCGCAGGGGTAAGTTTATAACGCGTGTGGGAAATCACTTTTTCCAGTGTCTCCCGGGATGAACAACGACGGAACTGATACAGCCAGTCTTCTTTGGTTTTAACTTCCATTAGCCTCTCATCACTTTATGCTACAATTAACGTGATACTGTCAGCATACCGCACCAGACTGGCATTCTGGTACCCTCCCCAAACTCATTACTCCCGGGCCACCACTTAACCGGTCTCTCAGACTGTCACTCACCAGGTCGGATACGTTTACCGCTCAGACGGATGCTTAATGCACTCTGTTCACGTGTGTTGCAGGTACGTTTTATATACGCAGGTTATACGCCAGCTATCAGGGATAGCCCTGTGGGTACAACGCAATCTGTTGCTACTGCGTTCTCATGCCCACTGATCACACTCACAGTGTTTATTTCACATATATGAACTCATGTATTTGATCTCATGTGGTTGATCTCTCTTATATATTTAATACCAATCAGACAGTCTTATCCCATCGGTGGTAGCTGTCGCCTGCCCACCAGGCACGTGCTGCCCCACCGTAACCGCCCCGTAAATAACTCTGCAATTATCAGAACGACGGCACTTCCCCTCATCCTCCCGAAAATCATCCCTTCTCTGTCGTGCGTACGCGCGAGAAGCATCGTTTCGCGGTAGCCACCGGATATCCCAGCATCATGCTCCCTGCTTATCTCCCGGCAAGAACATTCCCCTACTCATTTTTTACGTTTCTCCCCGGTTGTTATGCCGGTGAAGGTGGTGCGTTGTTTTCATCACCAACGCCGGTTGAAATTAACAACATCCGGAGGAACATTTTCATGAATACCCCAGTTTCGCTGATGGATGACCAGATGGTCGACATGGCATTTATCACTCAACTGACCGGCTTAACCGATAAGTGGTTTTATAAGCTCATCAAAGATGATGCCTTTCCTGCCCCCATCAAACTCGGCCGCAGTTCCCGCTGGCTGAAAAGCGAAGTGGAAGCCTGGCTGCAGGCGCGTATTGCACAGTCCCGTCCGTAGTTCTTAACCGTTATCCGTTCAGGCGCAGCAGACGCAATCTCCGGTCTCCCGGCGACGTTCTGCTGCCCGTAATTCACCGTAAGGAATATGAAAATGAAATCACAGTATCAGACCCGTTATGAATGGCTTTGCGAAAGTTACCAGAAATGGCTGACCGGCTTCACCCGGCATGCAGTATCCAGGGGAATGTGCCATCCGAACATCTACTACTTCCATAATCTGATGGCCGGATGGATATCATTCAATGGTGAAAAACCGGAGATTGCCATCGTTCCCCAGAGCCTGCACCGGCTCATTTACGGTAATGACAAACGGGCCACACCGCCTCTGGATGATGATCTGGTGGTGAGTTTATGTACCAGCGAACATCTGCTGGTGCATCATCCGATGCTGGAAGGCATTCTGCTGTCTGAATGTGAGCGCCTGGGACAGCATTCTCTGGCAAACAGACTGATCAGCCTCTTCCGTCAGTTCAGTGGTACCGAACTGCGCCTCAAGCTGATCTGGTTGTGCTGGTATGACTTAATGATCGGCAACAGCCTGAAAGACTGGACAGAGAATCTGAAACGCAAATCAGAAAAAGAACTGGCGGAATGGGTCATCGAACGACAGACTGAAAATGAACCCCTGACGTATCTGATGGATCAGTATGTGCTTCTGGCATACCGCACAACGGTTGATACGGCTCACTACTGATGGCCCTTTAGTGATACCGGAAGGTACAATTCCGGGGCTGCCGGGAGTATCCTCTGCTGCCCCGGCAGCAAAACACAGCGGAAATCCGCCCATTAACGTTTCTCCGCACCCGGGAACGCAGGCCACAATTCCCTGCAACCCGTTAAGGTTTTCAGCCGTTACCCTCATACCAGGTGGATGTCATTCTTTCTGGATAAACAGTAATGAGCAAATTAAATAATAAGGTGTTTACCAAACCGAAGCATTACAATTTTTGGGACGTATCTGTATTCGCTGATAACATGATTTACATACACCGCCAATCAAAATACGCTGATATTAACGAGAGCCTGTTGACGCTCACCTGTCCATGCTGCAAAAATGCCTCCCCCTCATTAATTTCCTGCAGTCAGACTTCTGAGTTGCCACTCAGTATAATCACATGCGCCCGCTTACATCTGATATGTTTCCTCTCATCCTGATTTACGTGCTGAATACCCGACCCTCAAAGGATAATAAAAATGCCAATGCACTATCTGTCGTGCCCTGAATGTATACTGTCAACGACGGATGAAAAGTGATCCACTTATATCTCCACCAACGGCCCAATATTGATCCACCGTTTTACTCAGGATTAGCTTCTGCTATAACCCCGGCCTTTCGTTTCTGTCTGAGTCGATAGCTTTCTCCTTTGATTTGAACGACATGTGAGTGGTGTAAGATACGGTCCAGCATCGCTGAGGTCAGTGCTGCATCACCGGCGAACGTTTGATCCCACTGCCCGAACGGCAGATTGGATGTCAGGATCATTGCGCTCTTTTCGTAACGTTTAGCGATGACCTGGAAGAACAGTTTTGCTTCTTCCTGACTGAACGGCAGATAGCCTATTTCATCAATGATGAGCAGGCGGGGGGCCATTACTCCACGCTGAAGCGTCGTTTTATAACGGCCCTGACGTTGTGCCGTAGATAACTGAAGTAACAGATCTGCTGCTGTTGTGAAGCGAACTTTGATACCTGCACGGACTGCTTCATAGCCCATCGCTATTGCCAGATGGGTTTTCCCCACACCTGATGGTCCCAGTAATACGATATTTTCATTACGTTCTATGAAGCTGTGTCAGCGCCAATGATATAAGACAGTAATGGGGATGCGGACGATTTCCTGGACTCTCAGGAGATAAAACATGTTTACTGAAGAAGAAAAAATCCGCGCCATTGAGCTTTATTTCAAATATGGTAAGAAGCTGGCTCCCGTCGTACGCGAACTGGGCTACCCTTCGAAAAGGAATCTGCGTCGTTGGAGCCGCTCATGGGAAGCAGGTGGTGGCGTAAAAGAATCCATTCGTCATAAGCACCGTTACTCCGATGAGCAAAAACAGGTTGCCGTTGAACATTATCTTAACCACGGCTGCTGCCTGGCGTTTACCAGCAGAGCCCTGGGTTATCCCTGCACTGATGTGCCCGCTCGCTGGGTTAATGAACTTTATCCCGACAGACGACGTATATTTACCAGTAAGGCCAACCCGGTTGCGCCCTTTGAACCAGAAGTCAAACGTCAGGCTGTCATGGTACTCTCTACACGACAAGTATCAGCCAGTGAAATCGCCAGGCGTATTGGTGTCAGTCGCGCGGTATTGTATAAATGGAAAGATGAAATTATCGGCAACAGTGCTTACCAGACTATGCGTAAACATAACGAACCTTCCCTGGAGGCAGAACGCGATGCGTTGCGGGAGGAAGTCGCACGACTGAATCAGGAAATACGCCGCCGGCAGATGGAGCTGGATATTCTGAAAAAGG
>ERZ1026901.226-NODE-226-length-50032-cov-30.501891_pt1 | contig 50032 bp, 41 predicted proteins | sample MGYA00380179_ERZ1026901 | MGnify/ENA primary metagenome ERZ1026901 (study PRJEB33269, sample SAMEA4719815) | human gut metagenome | biome: human-associated habitat; feature: organic feature; material: feces | place: Cameroon | collected 2013-10 ... | reverse complement strand
GGAAGAAAAAATTTTCGTTATTTAATTTGTCTACTTGACGGGTAGCACACCAAAATCAATGGTTTGCAGTATCTTATTTCTTTTGAAATTGTGATTTTTTCTGTTTTGACACCAATTTGACACCAATTTTTCTTTTTTTGGTGTCAGGCATTTAACACCATATTATCCAGCCTTGCAATCTCATTTTCAATCCTTGTCAGCTCTCCAATATGATTGTACACTTCCATTGTTACATCTATATGAGCGTGTCCCATATTTGTTCGCTAATAAAGAAAAATGAATTTTTAAATTTTCTTCAGCAGACATTTGTTCAAAAAAAACAGGACTTTCAATAAGACACCCCATTTTTTTTAAAACTCTATTTCTATCCGTAAGCATACTCATTCCAAAAACTTTAATTGTTCCAGACGTAGGCTGTAAAAGACCAGCAATTAGTTTTAAAACGGTAGTTTTCCCAGCTCCATTTCTGCCTAAAAATCCATATATGCTACCTTTTTTTACGCTCATATTGCAACTTTTAATTACTTCGTTATTGTCAAAAATTTTTCTTACATTTTGAAGATTTATTATTTCCACGCTTTAGTAATCCCCTTTCTGAACCCGTTTTTGTAAAATTATAAACCCGAACACTAATAACAAAAAAGTGAATAGCAAAATATATGCAATATTAGAGAAGTCAACCGTATTGTCAAATTCAATATTATGTACTATGTTCATATATCTTGTTTGCGGTATTAGGTTTAATAATCCACTTACAATAGAATTATTGACCGAAAAAGGTATGAAACACCCTGCTAAAATACACGTTACAACACTAATCCCTGTTGCAACTAAATTTGTATTTCTATCAAGAATAGAGCAGATAAACAAGGAAAATCCTGTTGCAAATAAATCCAATAACAATAGCAGTCCCCCCATTATCCATAGGTTAATTCCTAAGTTCATTTGAAACATAACGTAAAACACACAAATTGCAATAAATGTCGGCAAAAATAAAGCTATAAAAGTAAAAATAAATTGAGCTAATAAATATTTAGTTCCCGATACAGAAGAACACATAATACGATAAAAGGTATTTCTCGTTCTATCTTCTGGATAAAGAGTTGTTAAAGCTACCCCTTGCATTAGCATTAGCATGGTAATAAATCCTAAAATATTTGTTGCTATACCTCTTTCTTGTCTCTTTAAATCATCACTTTTATAGTTTGCAGGTAATTTCCCTGTTTCAAATAATGTAGAAATTGCTGTTTTGTCTTGCTCGTTTTTTAGAGTTTCAACCTTATAAGTACCGTCTGATTTTTTATCAACGTATGCTACATATTTTCCCTGTACGAGTTCTGATAACGCTGGAGAATTATAGATAGTAACAAAATTGTATTGTTCATTACTGATAGAACGATAATCTACATTTGGTGATACCGCAATAAGTTCTTTTGTTACTGGGTGTACTGAAAAAAATATCGCTATACCAATCAATAATGGCATAAAAAAACATGCGATGACTAATACTGCTTTTTTAGATTTAATTCTTTCAAAGTTATTTTTCAATACATTTATCATAAATATTCCTCCGGTCTGAATAATAATTGGCAAATAATAATAAATATTACAGACAAACCTAATATCTTTAAGCATGTTGGTATAAGTAACTGGAAATTATTATCAAAAATGATTTGATAACTACAGTCAGTAACCCACTTGATCGGAGAAAACTTTGCAATATTATTGACAAAATCTCCAAGCCTGTGAACTTGAAATAGAACACCACCTAACAGCAATGCTATAAATAGTGGTATTTGCATAATCGCATTTGCTTGTTCTTCCTGTTTAAAGATACAGCAGAACATTATTCCGAAACAACTTCCGCAAAAGCCAAGTACATTCAGTAAAAGTATAAAAAAGAAAATATTTTCTCCACCCATGTTTAAATGAAGTATATACTGGCATAGCGGTACTAAAATGTCATAGCATATTGCACATATAAGGTATGAAGATAAAATTTTTGACAAGTACAGCTCGCTTTTTCTTATCGGAGCATAGGCAATTCTAAAATTTCCCTTTTTTATTCGTTCTTCCATAAACGCATTTGTCGCTGTAATAGCAATCATACCTACTGAAAAAATCATCATATTTATTCCATAATAATCAAAGGAATTAACAGGAGTGTCGCCAAATCCAGATTTTGTAATAAATCCTAAAGCACCAATTAAGACCAAAGGTAGTATGGTATTTGAGAATATTAAAGTAGGGTTATGAAAAATATTTGAAAGGTCTTGTCGAAGTATTTTTATAAAACGCACTTTACTCACCTCAATCACGCAAATTTCTTCCTGTTAGTTCCAAAAAAACTGTTTCTAAACTTCCTGTTTCACTACTCATATTTTTTATTGTATATCCGTGTGTGCTAAGGATAGAAAACAATTCACTTAAAGAAATGTTGTTTTGTGCTGTAACTTTTAACATTTTTTTATATGTTTGTACCTTTTGAATACCATTGATATTATGTAAAAAATCAAATTCATCTATCCCATTTTTATGCAAACCATCTAACTCCAAAAAGTAAATGACCTTATTTTCATAACTTTGTAGTAATTCTTTCAATGTTCCCTCAGCAATTTGTTTTCCTTTATCTATAACTAAAATACGGTCAGCAATATGCTCGACTTCTTCCATATAATGAGTGGAGTATAATATAGAAACTCCATGTTCCTTTAGCTTCAAGATAGACTCCAATATGTGGTTTCTGGATTGTGGGTCAATTCCTACTGTTGGTTCGTCCATAATAATAATCTGTGGGTCATGTGCGATAGCACATGCGATATTCAATCTTCTTTTCATGCCCCCAGAAAAAGTTTTGGGCTTGCTTTTTCTTTTATCAGCTAGACCTACCAAGTCTAGTGCAAAAGCTGTTCTTTCTTTTAATTTCTGTCCTCGTAATCCATATAAACTAGCAAAAAAAGATACATTTTTTTCAGCACTAATTTCTTCATATATAGCTAAATCCTGTGGAACAATTCCTAAATGTTGCTTTATGTTATTTTTTTCATTTTTCAGATTATATCCACAAATAGAAACATTTCCACTGTCTGGTTTTAATACAGTCGCAAGAATATTAATTGTTGTACTTTTTCCTGCTCCATTAGGACCTAATAGCCCTAGAATTTCTCCTTTTTTTACTGAAAAACTCAAATTAGAAACTGCTGGACTATTTTTATATGATTTAGTAAGTCCTGTCACTTTAATAAGTTCTTCCATCACTAATACACTCCTTTCATATAGGCACTATATTGCCTATATGAATGATAGCACCTTGTTTTAATATTGTCAACATATTGCCTATATTATTAAAAATAAGGGACAGTTGAAAACCAACTGCCCTCTTTCATATTATTTTCTTTTATCCACAAATGACTTAATTATACCTTGTTCAAGTTTTTCATTTGAAGACAGAGAAAGTCCCTCATCTTCAAAACCATCGTGCTGTATACCATCAAATGTATATAGTTTTTTTAATAACGACCATAAAGTTTCTAATTCTGATGTTTGAAATTCTTTGAAAATATCTGCCATAAATTCTACCGCTTTTGTTGACGCATTTATTGTAACTTCCGCTCCCTTTTTAGTAAGAGAAACATTACTAGCTCTTTTGTCTGTTGTGCTGGGAACAATATTTACATATCCAGCTTTTTCTAAACCAGAAATCATGCGATTAGCATTTTGCCTACTTGTTCCAAGTTTCCGAGCAATATTATTCATAGTTGCTTCTTCCCCGTGCAGATGTAAAATTGCAACAATAGTCATAAATTGGCGAGAAGTAAGTGTGTCTAAGTATTTGTCACCAGTAATTTGTAACTTATTTATCAAAGAAAATAATGTTCCATATACTTGTTGCATTAAAAAAAGGTCATGCAACTCTTTTTCATATGCCACGATTATATTCAACTCCTTTTATTTATTTTTCTTAAAGAGTAACACTGGCTTTAAAAAAAGTCAATATATTGCTTATTTATAGGGTGCATTATAAAGCACCCTATATACTTATCCTATAATCTTCCAGTTGCTATCCTTATGTAACGTCAGCTCATACTGCGATACCTGCGTCGCCCTTGTCTGATTGTCAATGAACTTCACAGATACCTTGACTTTCACATTGCCCCCGTCCTTTGTAAACACGGGATTGCCAAGCTCGGAATAGAGATAGTCCCCATTTATCGGTTCAAGGGCATTTCCCTCTACATAATAGGCAAGCTCCGTTTCTGTAGCGGTAGGGTACAGCTTGAAGAATGTTTCCAGAAATGCCGTAGCGTCATTTACAGTGTCAGCGTCCACACTGTTGTCGGCTTGGGGAGCATGATTTTTGTTCCCAAGTCCAAAGAAGCGGTACTGATGTCTGATGAAAATTCATTTATCTTCTTGATGTAGTCGGGAGCGTAGGCAATAAACGAAGCGGACAGCACGAACACCACCACAAAGTTGATAACAGCGTGAAGTGCCTTGCTGGTTTCCCGTTTAATCAGTCCCGTATAAGCAACATACATTCCCACCACTAAGATAATGAGAAGCAGGAAACCAACATAGAAGCCCGTAGAAGAAAAGCCGTTCTCGGTTACACCTGCAAGGGTCTGTATGGTCTTGATATTTTCCCAGCGTAATTTCACAGCGGATATGAAGCAGTCCCTTTTCCATTTGATAATAAATCTTTGGAAACCAGACGATTTTTTCCCTTGATCTGCCTTGCAGGTCAGTAAAAAAACCGCTATCTTGTACAGTATCGGCTTCATACCACTTGTTTTCCAGTATCATTCTTGCCAGCTTTTGACGGTGCAGGAGGTTCTTGAAATTGTCATAACAGAAGCGATAATACAGAAAAGTGACCAATGCACAAACACCAGTCGCTATCAGTATGGTTATGAAGTTGTAAGGGGAGAGCGTCAAGCCGTTTTCTAACAAGCTAAAATGCTCCCAATCGGTACGCATGAGCTGTTTGATATTCAGTAGCAAAAGAACCGCTACAAATACAAACAGAAGCGTTCCTATGGAAAAGTGATAGACAAGGTGCTTGTCGCTGGCTCTGATACGGTGTCCTTTATTCCAAATCTTACGCATAAATCAATCACTCCTTTCTGGGTGTGAAAAAGCAGTCAATCCTAAGACTAACTGCTTAAATACACATACATATTAAATTGATAAATTGTTTTTAGTTTTACTAATACCTTTGCAATAGGTAATCAATAACTTCCATGCACCTCGTCCTAATAAGAACAAGATTATCCCCGTGATTAGTGATAAGATAAATACTGGGATAGGGCTTAAAGCTGTATTTCCAAATTGAAAACCAATATAATCTACATAAGGAATATTCAAATGTAATAAATAATCTACTAATTTTATAATCCCTAATACAGCAGAAGCAACACCACACAGAATAAAAGTAGGTGCAACAATAACTAAAACTGGTATTACAAACAATCCAGAAAAACCTACTAAGCTATAAAAAGCACAAACTGTTAAAAATCTGTTCCAGCTAAAACCGTTTTCCTTTGCAAGTAAATCTCCAAGATAGGCTTTTGCAAGGTCTTTTGGCTTTCCTAATCTAGTTAAAATTTGTTCTGTTGAGAAGTTTTCGCTTTCCATTTCTAAAATAGAGCCTTTTATTTCCTTTACAATATCAACACGTTCAGAAGTTGGAAGTGGTTTCAAACATTTATCAATAGTATCTAAGTATTTTTCAAACGTAGTATTCATAATTTTATTCTCCTTTCAAATCAGACATAGCATTTAATAAATTTTCCCATTCAGTATTCATAGCGTCCAGATAATTTTTTCCGTCTGGTGTTAATGAATAATACTTACGAGGTGGCAAGCCCTCTGTGGACTCTTGCCAAGTTGATTGCAAGTAGTTTTCCTTTTGTAATCTCCTTAACAATGGATATACTGTACTTTCCGTAGAAGTAATTATAGGATATTTGCTCAATTCTTGTAAAATCTCATACCCATAATATACTTTTTTATCCAGCATTAGCAAAATACAATATTCCAATGTACCTCGCACTATTTGAGATTTCCATTTGTCTAAGTTCATGTTGTTCACCTCACTGTTTTCTTGATAGGTATATCGTACTACACAGTACATTGAATGTCAACAGTATATTTTAATTGAACAACACTTTTTTTTGAAAGGTATATCAATTACTATTTTTTCGGTTGTCCCTGCGTGTTATTATTCTGTGGATTGCCTGCGTTCTGGTTGCCTTTATTCTTCAACACAATATCCTCTGCCTTTACATACCAGTCCACATCTGCACCCGTATAGGTTTTTCGTGATACCGTATCGGCTACGGGATTGACAAGCTCCACGACTGCATTGTAAGGAAATTCCCTTAACGGTACTTCTGGCGGTACGGACACGGGGATAATTCCACCATGCAGACTGCACTTCAAATCATAGATACGCTTTTTAAGCTGGGTACTCGGTGTCCCGTCCTCATTTTGTAAGAACACATCACGCACTGCTGTAAATTTTAATTCTCCAAATGTTTTCTCTTTGTCAATAACAAACCCGTTTGATAATCTCATAAATTCTTCACTCCTTTACTTTTCTTCAACTGCTACAATATCATCAGCAACTAATACATAATCGGTATGTCCCATATCCCCGATTGCGTAACCACTGCCGTATAACTTCGGATTGACAAGTTTTACTTACTTTCTGCATGGACGGGTATAGTCGGTAAAGCAGTAACGACAGTTGCAAGAGCTAAGAAGCCCGTACACAATCGTTTCCATGTCTTTTTCATAAATCTAATGCTCCTTTCATTTTGGGTAATAAAATAGCCGTCCAATAAGAACGGCTGGAAATAGAAAAGGAACGTCATTTTAGGCGTTCCATAATCTATAAAATATTCAATTTTTTATACTGATGTGTTGCTCATCAAAATCTCAAATTAAGGTTATTTGACACCAATTTTGACACCAATTTTTTGTATATTGACGATTTTTGATGAAATGTGATAAATTCATAAAACCCGTGAAAAGCCTGTAAATAGGCACTTTACGGCACTCTATGAACTAAGACAAAAGCTACGCTGTAATAACAATAGGTGAGTGCTAATTTTTTTGTGAAGAATTTGTGAAGCCTTGATTTTGATATGCTCCCCATATGGTAGACAATGGAAATATCCAAAAATCTATCATATGAGGAGCATATTTTTGAAACTTAGCGAAACTTAAATTAAATCTCTTTCAGACAATTCAATTTGGATATTCACCAACTGTGGATTATTTCTCAGTGCACCAGTTTCCAACTTACCGCCTGCTGCCTTGCATCCACAAATCTCTTATAAATACCTTCCTGTTTCATTAATTGCTCATGTGTTCCCTGCTGTGCACTTCTTCCTTTTTCAACAACCACAATCTGGTCTGCATGTCTGACTGTTTTTAATCTGTGGGCAATCATAATAATCGTTTTTTCCTTTGTAAGTGCATCTACTGCATCCATCAGCTCCTTTTCATTCTCCGGATCAACATTTGCCGTTGCTTCATCCAATATGACGATTGGCGCATCCTTCATAATCGCTCTGGCTATCGAAATACGCTGCTTCTCACCACCGGAAAGTGTGGCTCCTCCTTCTCCGATCACTGTGTCATATCCATTCGGAAGTTTGCTGATGAAATCATGACAACATGCTTTCTTCGCCGCTTCCACCACTTCCTCATGACTTGCATCCTGGCGTCCAAATTTAATATTATTCTCAATGGTGTCTGCAAACAAATACACCGACTGAAACACAAATGAGAAATTACTCATCAGACTGTTCAAGCTGTAGTCTTTTACATTCACACCTCCAAGTGTCACTTCCCCGGAATCCACATCCCAGAACCTGGCAATCAAATTGCAAAGTGTTGATTTTCCTCCACCAGATGGTCCAACGATTGCTGTCGTCGTTTTCTGCGGAATAGAGAGCGATATATCATCAATGATCTTCCGTTTGTCATAAGAAAACGAAACATTAGAAAGTCTGATATCGTAATTTTCCGGCTGTATTTCTTTACCGTCGATATCCATGGTATCCAGCTCCAATATTGCATTTGCTTTATCTACACATACGCTTACCACATGTAAAAGAGATGAATAATTTCCTGCACATTCCAGACTGGCATAAAGCATAAATGCTGAAATTGTCATACCGATCGCATAGACCGCACTCATAGTTCCATTAATATAAAAATATGCACTGCAAGCCACGATCACAGCACCTGTAATTTTGGTTATCACACTTTGCAGAAAATGATAGGGCACAAACAGCATTTCCATCTTTGTATTGATCTTTTCACATGCTTCATTTGCATCATTTAATCTTTTCGCCTGTTTCCCAAGCAAGTTATATGATTTAACTTCTGATATTCCCTGCAGATACTCCATGATCTGGTTTACAAGCTCTGTATCGCATACCACTTTTTGCTCTGAATCTTTTTTACCCGCATTCTGCATCACAGAATTGACCCCAAAGAAAATAAGTACTCCTGCTGCAGCTATCAGTCCGATTCTCCAGTCAAAAATAAACAGCATAAGAATGATCATTGATGTTTCCAAAATTCCCTGCATGGTCAGCATGACCACTCTCGCAGCCACATCGCCAAGTATTTCCATTGTATTGGTTGTAATGGAAGAAATTTCCCCGATACTATTGGAATTGAAATACCCCATCGGCAGATATCGCAGATGTTCCGCAATCTTGATTCTCATAAAAGCACTTGCATTATATCCTCCCTCTGTCTGAAGCACTGTAGAGTATCTCTTGCAGATTACGTCGACTACAATTGCAAGAACCATAATCGCAACGGAGCCTCCAATATATTTTCCTGTCGGTTTCCCACTCAGCAGACCAATCAGTATGTACATAATAGCCGGAATCTTCATTGCTGAGGCAAGAGCCTCTATGAGTCCGATCACTATCGACAGTTTAAATTTATTGCCATTTTCCCTGCCTGAAAAACGAAAGAATTTTGCCAGAATCCCAAACATATCATTCTCCCTCCTTCACCGTATCTTTTACAGAAATATGGGCATTCCACATTTCCTTATAAAGCGGGCATGACACCAGAAGTTCCTCATGTGTGCCATGTGCTGTTACATTTCCATCATTTACAACAAAGATCTGGTCACTGTCCTTAACAGTAGAAAGTCTGTGTGCTATTACGATCAGGGTCTTCCCTGCTACCAGTTTTGCGATAGAATTCTGCAGAATTGCCTCATTTTCCGGATCTGTGTAGGCAGTTGCCTCATCAAGGATCACAATCGGAGCATCCTTTAACATTGCTCTTGCAATGGAGATACGCTGCCTCTCGCCACCTGACAGATGTCCTCCCGCACCTCCTACAACCGTATCAAATCCATTCTCCAACTGCATGATAAATTCATAGCATCCACTTTTCTTTGTCACCTCGATGATCTGTTCATCTGTAGCATCCGGATTTCCCTGTCTGATATTTTCACGGACTGTTTCATTAAACAGATAATTGTCCTGTGCAACATATGCAATTTTCCGATTAAAATCTGCAAATGCCAGTTCTTTGACATCAACTCCACCGATTTTGATGCTTCCGGAATCCACATCCCACAGGGACGCAATCAGCTTTGCGATGGTCGACTTGCCGCTTCCGGAAGGTCCTACGATTGCATTTACCGTTCCTGCTTTCAGCTCCATAGTTACTCCGTGCAGGATTTCTTTGTCGTGATAACCAAATCTGACATCTTCAAGAGTAACGGAGTTATCTTTTGGAACACTTTTACTTTTCTCTGGACGTTCAAGCTCCGGCTGTTCCAGAATTCCTGCCACTTCACCAACAATCACTCCGATCTTGCCAAGATCATCTGTATAGGAACCCACTGTGATCAACGGTCCAACGATTCCAAGTGATAAAATAATGCAGATGACAAAATCTGAAATCGCAAGTGTTCCATTGGCTACATAATGTGCCCCAAACGGCAATACCGTAAGAAGCGTATAAGGTGTGACCACCATCATCAGTCCATGAAAGATCGAGCACCGTTTCATCCAGGAAATAAAGGAATCTGCATATTCAAAAGCCGCCTTTGTAAATTTGGCATAAGAACTTTCAGTCTTTCCAAATGCCTTTATTACTTCGATCCCGTCAATATATTCCACTGCCGCATCATTCAGATCTTTTGTTGTCTGAACCGTTCTCTCGAAGCTTGGTTTATAATCCAGCATCATTCCAAAATAGGAAAGAAATCCCACTATAACCGGCACCAATGACCAGAGTGCCAGTCTCCAGTCTGTCAGGAAGAAATAAATCAAAATCACAATCGGTGCCAGCAGATTGGACGTGAATTCCGGGACAATATGCGCCAGTGTTGTCTCGATACTGTCGATTCTTTCCACCATAATATTTTTAAATGTACCGGAAGGTGTGTCTTTCACATAGCCAAGAGGTACCCGCGCCAGCTTGTCACAGCAGGATTTTCTTATATTTGCAAGTACTGCAAACGTTGCTTTATGTGACAATGCTGTCGAAAGTGAATGAAGCAGTTCTGCAATGATAAACGATAATGCAATCAGAACCGCTTTTGCAAGATATATTTCAAACTCCTTTTCACCATTTAAAAACAGCTTTACTACATCTGCAATAATAAAATACGGCAAAATCTTAAAAATCACATTTCCTATTGCAAGTAACACACTCCACACATAGGCAATTCTTTTTTGTCCGGCCCATGTCAGGATCCAGCTGACTGCCGACTTCTTTTTTTCTTTCACATCTGTTCACTCCTTACTTTGATTTTATTGTTGTTTCTTTCGTTAGTTCTTTCTAACTCATGTATAATAAAATAGGTGGCTTACTGGCATTAGCCACCTGTATCAGTTATACCGGAAATTCAATATTCCACAATCGTTCCCAGCCACCTGTATTAAATTCTTTCAGTTGATGCACATTTTTCTTTGCAGTCTCCCTGTCTATATCATGCTCAATAATCTGAAATACTGATGAAAAAAATCCCGTATAGATCATATGCATAAGACTTTCCTCTACAGTCGGTATTTTGACACCGTTCTCTTTCATTTTTTCCATATATTTCAGACTGGACTTCATTTCCCGCTCTACCATATTGTGTATGAATAGTTCAAATTTTCCACTGTCTCCGCATTTCAACAATAATCTAAAATTATCATAATGATCATAGATATAATCAACCATCTGCTCCATCCCATCACTGGATGTATCCGACATATTCCTTGTCTGATCACTGGCAGAAAGCTTTTCAAACTCCTCAACGATCTGGTCATAAATCTGATAAATATGTTCCATATAGGGATCCGTCAGCGCATCAAAAAGCGCCTCTTTCGTCGGATAATACTTGTAAAATGCACCAGTAGTAAGTCCTGCATCTTTTACAATGTTTCTTAAAGATGCTACGGTCAGACCATCTTTCAGGAAATGTTTTCTGGCTGTATCTAGTATTTTTTTTTGTGTATCTTCTGCTTTCGTCGACATTCTTTTCGTATCCTCTAAAGTTCTTTTCAAAAATATAACAGTGCTATATAGCACTGTTATATTTTAACTCATTACAGGAATTTGTCAAGTCTACTGTTTAGATTTTCTTTATCTTTTATCTATCTACTCTTTTCCATTTTGCAACAGCATTTCTTACCCGCTGGTCAATATCCAGTCGTGCTCTGCGACATTCTTCCGGATATTTTCTTGCTGCCTGAAATGCCAGTTTCACAAAGAGTCCGGAGCCAACCGGGAGCATTGTCTTTAGCATGCTATCTGGAAAAACGAAATGGGTTCCATGCTCATAAATTACAAACTCTAATCTGCATGTATGAGGGTGTTCTTTCATTCGCTGTTTCATTCGGCGGATATATTTTGCAGTATCCCACAACACATCATCTTCCGCACCAATCAACAATAACGTTCCATGGATTTTTTCAATCTTGATCATCTCGTCTTCTGTGATTGGATGAGCCTTTTCCGAGTCATCAAATAGTTTTCTTGAATTGATCATATCACCGGTCCGTTTTGTTTCTTTCTCAATCACATGCCAGTAATCTGGATGTTTACAGCAAAAAGGCATATACGGAAGGGGTTCTCCTTTGTAAGAAAAAAGAGATTCTCCATCAATCGGCCATTCCTTACAACCATCTTTTTTGCCCTGCATAAACCCCTGCCAGATAAAATCACTCGGTGTCAGACCAATCGTTAATGTGATATCTTTAAAATAAGAAGCAGCAGTCAATGCAAGTGTTCCTGTAGTAGATGCCCCGACAATTCCTATCTTCTGATCACCATGTGCTTTTAACCAATTGATTGCTTTCTCTATACGTTCCAATGGATAATTATGATGTCCATAATCCTTTTTTCCAGGTGACATCGTCATCACATTTACGCCGAGTTTATGTAGCCATTTCACAGATGTACGCGCCAGATAATCCTCTGGATCATCTCCGATCATTGCTATCATTGCACAGTCGGAGCCTGTTTTACATTTCCAATATGCTCCATAAAATCCATCTGTTTCCACATCAAAATGTCTTTTCTTCATTTGTATCATCTCCTTAATATCGGCCACGTTTCTCCAAAACTATTATTTTATTTGAGATATTCCGAACAGCCGGAATCTTACCTATTACACAATAAACAGGCATAAGCTCTTTCATTCCTTCAACAAGACTGACTTCCTGCTGAACAGAAAATGCCGGTATGATTCTTTGCAGCTCCTTTCTGTTCTTAACTCCCCATGTGAATTTTGCATTGCTTCCCTCTATGGATTTCTCTTTCATATGCTTTACAACAAAGGGTGACATGGTTTCGACCATTACTGTAACTTTCTGAAATGATTTATCAATAATAGAAAACATCTTCCTGATATCTTTCTCATACAAATACATTGTAAGTCCTTCGATTATTACCAGAATATTCTTACCGTGATAATCGATATCGTCTATGTAGGAATCATCCATTGCGGACTTTGCAATCTGATACACCGGATCAGTTTCGGTAAGGAACTGGCTCCTTATTTTCATTGTTTCCGGAAGGTCTACATTATACCAGCGCAGATATTTTCCCTTCATCCGGTAGCATCTGGTATCCAGTCCGCATGCAATATTTACGACAACTGTATTTTCATGCTTCTTCAAATATTGCTCAACCATCCGGTCTAATACAATTGTTCTTGCAATCACACCATAGTTCATAGCGTTATCTTTATCTGCTATAGAAAAGTCATATTCCAGCTTTTCCACAAGTTCTACTGCAATCTCATCTTTGATCTTTGCATTTTGTTTTTTTGTTTCTTTTGCTCTTGCATACAGGGTCTGTACCATCGTTTCCGGAACACCTGTCACATTCACTTTTTCTTTCATTATCTGTCGTCGCCTTCCACTGCCTTTCTTACTTCTTCCACCCACTCTGCACTATGACAGCAAAACAGTTCTTCATGCTGCATGTTGTGTCTCCGAATATCCGGATTTTTGAAATAAGTCCAATATCTCTTTTCATATTTTTTACCCATCTTTGTAGCGTAAAACACATGGATAGTTGTTCCCGGCACATCAATTCCATGCTGGACTTTCGTAACCAGATCCGAATAGAACTGATTATAAATACTCTGTTTTGTAATCCACGGATTTCCTCCTTTACCGATTCCAAACATATTCAAAAATCCATTATATAATTCTTTTTTAACCTCATCTGTCTTATTCAGTTTTTTCTGCATAAATTTCGGAAGAGCACCTGTATGTATCATTTTATACATGAAAGGGACTACCATGGATGACTTGATTTTTGCCACAAGACGACCTGCTTCGTCCATATCACTGCTCCCAATAATGCCATGATCTATATGAATTCTTTTTCGCTGAATCAAAAGGGATACAAAACTTCCACCAAGGGAACACCCATACGCTGCTTTAATTCTTCCACCATACTTTTTCTTGATTTCCAGCTCAATCTTTTCACATTCATCTTCCATTGAATAAAATTCTGTTTTCTCATTTGGATCAAATCCATCATAAGAAACTGTTACCGTGTAAAAATAAGAATGTAATCTATCCAGTACATGTTCAAAGCTGCTATACAGGCAACAGGTACCAGGAAATAAAAATATCACTGGTTTACTACTGTCTCCACTTTCATAAAATTTCATATCTGGCCTCCTTTAGTTTTTTCATATAAGCATAAAATTGCTTATGCAGCTCCCTCATTTCATCTGGTGCCTTCCTGGCATGTTGATACATAAATTTATCTCCAAAGCTACTTTCGAATGTAACAGCAAGCATAATCGTCATAATTGGCAGTGGTAAAAAACGAAAAATATTCATTTTACAAGGTGACAGCCTACCTGCCTGTTTTCGCAAAAAGCTAAAATTTCTTTTCAATTTTTTTGCTGTTTTCTTCATAATCTTCCAGTCTTTTCCCGCTCTTTCCGGGCAATCTGCTTCGTAATATGCATCTGCAATCGGCACCACCATGGCAAGATGACATAATTGCCACATATGCATATCCACTACTTTCTGATATGGTATATGAGCATGCCTTAATATCTTTGAAAACTGCTTTGTCTTTTCGGATTTATTTCCTGATATTTCTGCAAATGTTGTCGGCTGAATCATTCTTGGAGTGAGTGCTGCATCAAGGATACCATCATTATTTATACTTCCGCCCGCTCCTGGAAAAGCAGGCAATATTCTCCCTTTTCCAACAATATCTTCCCATTTTTTATAACTGTCCAATGAATTTACCATTGTAACAATTATATTGCTTTTATTATTTTTTAATTCAGCAAGTGCTTCATATAGCTGATTTTCCCTGACAGTTAGCAAAATAAAATCGTAAGCATCATTATCTGACAATTCTCCAAGAATCGTGGCTTCTGCCCGCCTTATGTTCTGGTTTTTCTTATAAAGCAGTCCATTTTTCTTTAAAAACTCAAGTCTTTTACCTCTGGCATAAATACTCGTATCATAACCAGTTTCTGCAAATAAGACCGCATACAAGGATCCAATCACACCTGCACCATAAATCAATATTCTCATAGAAATCCGTCCTCTTTTTCATTTTCAAAAAAACTGCCAGTGCCTATGTTAGTAATATCTAACTCTCATTTTCTAAAAAACCGTGTGAAAACAAAACTGTAATTCCACACGGTTTCTTTTCTTATGCATTCAGTATATCACTTTTACCTGGTTAATCAACCAAATTTTGTCTTCATAATATTTAAAATTTCATGTTCATGCGCATTATATTCACTGCACTTGGAATGCAATTTATACCCTCATCTGGTCATTGAAATAATAATTTACATACTCTTCCGAAGATACATTCTAATCAGTATGATTCCCATATTGACAAACACAAATAACACAATTAAATTCACAAGCAGATATTCTCTGATTACATCTCCTAGCACTGCAATCCCCGAAAGACTTCCAAGTAAAAACATCTGAGAAATTTTATCCCTCATTTTTTCGATTCTGGCCTTTACTTCTTTTTTCGTTTTACGGATTTCCATCTCTGCGAAGAAAACCATACTTGTCAAGTTGCTCCATCTGCTCACCGGATTTATAGGTGAGATTCAGGATCAGATATCCATTTCTCATCATTTTTTGACCACAAATTTACGACATTTACGACAAATCTGACACTGCTTTTTTCATAAGATTCCTATTTTTTCACGCACCATCTGTACTGATAAGGATTCATCCATACCGAATTCATTTCCAGTTTTTCTCCTGTAAATAAATCCTCATATTCACCTTCCAGACAGTTCAGCCATGCATTCTGCCCATATTCTGAAAAATTAGCCAGACAGATTAATTCTTCATTTCCTACTGTTCTTCTGATTGCAAAAACCGCATAATTTCCTGTGTCCCAGGTAGAAATACTGGCAGTCTCACCAAAACAATCCTCCTGACGCCTCATTTCTTCCATCTGCTTCAGGCCATGCCAAATTTCATACTGTACAGTACCTGCTTCTTTTCTCTTGTCTGCATTGTCCCACCGGAACAAACTGCGGTGCAGATACCTGCTATCCGCAGCAATATCCGGGTTTTTCTTATAATCATAATCATTTACCTGACCAATCTCGTCCCCGGATGAAAGCATTATAAATCCTTCCATGCTCATACATGCCGCATGCATCATGAGCACTCTCTGGATTCCCTGTTTCACCTGCTCAAGATCTCCTTCAAATCCACCTTTTTCGATTCCACACAGACTTGCCGTTGTTCCACAGCTTCTGGCATCTTTGGTCACCGGATCGTAATTATACAGCTCTCCACGAGCAAAGCTGTACGGATATGTTCCCTCGAAGAAATGATATAAATATTCCTTGTGCTGAATCGGATCTATCTCCAGCTTCTTCTCCTGCTCTTCATCCAAGCCCCAGCCAATATCATCATGACAGCGAAGGTAATTGACAAAATAACAATTCTTCGGAAGACTGTGGATCACATCCATCTGGTGTTTCAACATCCTTGTGTCCCTCGTAGCCAGTGCTGCCCAGAGATTTACCATGCTGGAAACTCCGTATAACATATGACATTCCGGTTCGTTTTCTGTTCCAAAGTAAACCGGAAGTTCCTTTGGTTCCATAACAACCTCGCCTTTCAGGATTACACCAGGACAAACCATCTCAAGAATCATTCGTAACATTCGTACAATAAGATGCACTTGTGGAAGATTTCTACAATTTGTTCCTAATTCTTTCCAGATATAAGGAACTGCATCAATACGAAAGACTTCTACTCCGAGATTTGCCAGATACAGGATATTCCCAATCATTTCATTAAATACTTTCGGATTATGATAATTCAAATCCCATTGATAAGGATAGAATGTTGTCAGTACATGTCTGTGCATCTCTTCACACCATGTGAAATTTCCTGGAGCAGTTTCCGGAAACACCTGCGGCATTGTCTTTTCAAATTGATCCGGAATTTCTCGCGTCTCATAGCACTGATAGCGATCCATATATTCCTGTTCGCCTCTCTTGGCTCGTATCGCCCACTCATGTGTATCTGCCGTATGATTCATAACTACATCCAGACATAAGCTGATGCCACGCTTTCTCAGCTCTTTTGTCAGTCTTTTTAACTCTTCGTTTGTTCCTATTTCCGGATCGACCTGCTTGAAATCTTCCACCGCATACCCACCATCATTATATGGATGAGGCATCTTTAAAAGCGGCATTAAATGAAGATAGGTAATCTTCTGCTCTGACAGATAATCCAAGTGTTCTATCACACCTTTTAATCCACCCGCAAACAACTTCGGATACATCGTCATTCCAAGCATGGTTCTGTTACGATACCAGTTTGGTTCTTTCTCTCTTCTGTCATCTAATCGCCTAAGCTCCGCTGGTCTGTTCTGATAAGCTTCTTCCAGCATCTGCATTAGTTCTTCATAACATTGTTCATTGTGATATAACTGCAGATATTTTTCATGCAGTTCCTTCTCATATTTTTTTCTTCTTTCCTCTATCATCAATACTCTATGCTCCTATACTGCAAAGGAGATTCCCGTTTTAGGAATCCCCCCTATCATTATCCATGCGTCTTCAAACTCTATGCAAGTTTTATCATGCATTTTCTAAACCAAATCATATTTCACTATATCTATTTTAGCTGCGCCTTCAGCAAAGAATGAAATTCCTTTTGCCTCTTGTTCTGTAAATATGACAGCCGACATAACCTGCTCGCCATCATTGATAAATATTTCTACGCTAAATCTATCCAAAACCACACGAAGCTTTAATTCATCGGCATCTCCATTTACCAGACATCTTCTCTGATGAACCAATGCTCGTTCGTTTCCCGAAAATTTTCTGTCAATTTTCAGGACAGACTCATCCGGGCGGAAGCACAATTCTGTATGAAACCTCTCATTCTGTACAAAATGTAATGCGAATTTCTTATAGCCATTTTCTTTATCTTCCGGACGTATCACAAGCTCCATATCTATCGTTCGTCCTTCGATTTTATCTAATGAGATCGTATCATTATTTATTACTACATTGTTGTACTCAACTCTGTTTTTACGCATTGCATCAAGTTCTTTAATCGGCGTTTGATAAAGTCTTCCGTTTTTCACAGATAATTCTCTCGGCAGACTCATTTGTGCAAACCACTTCGAATCATTATCACGATGAGCCAGTGTGTCCCAGTTCTGCATCCAGCCAATCATAATTCTGCGGCCATCCGATGCTTTCACCGTCTGCATTGCATAAAAATCAATTCCATAATCCACAGACTGCGTAAACTGCTCTTTTAAGGTATATGTATCCTTGTCCATTTCTCCTATGATACATAAAGTGCCATTTCCATTATGATATTCCAAGCCTTCCGGCAGCATATCCTGTGGACTGGTCAAAAGAACGTGTTTTCCATCCAGTTCAAAGAAATCCGGACATTCCCACATCTTTCCAAAACGTTTCTTATTTTTTGCAAGGATGCTGACAAATTTCCAGTCAAATCCGTTTTCACTTCTATAAAGAAGAATCTGTCCACTTCCGTCTGCCGGTCTGCTTCCGATCACACAATAGAAGTTTCCATCTTTTCCTTTCCAGATTTTTGGATCACGGAAATCTACTTTACTTGCACCTTCCGGAAGATCCTTTTCTGTTAAAACCGGATTCTTCTCATATTTTACATAATCTCTTCCGTCTCCGACAGCTACCGCCTGTGTCTGTATATCTCTTTTACTTCCATCTTCTAATGTTTCATGATCTACGGCTGTATACATAAGCAATTGTCTACCGTCATCCAACTCTATTGCACTTCCCGAAAAACATCCACCCTTATCGTATTCTTCATCTGGTGCAAGAGCTGCTGGAAGATATTTCCAATGTAATAAGTCTTTACTTACCACATGCCCCCAATGCATACTGTCCCAGTGTGTATCATATGGATAATACTGATAAAATAAATGGTATTCACCCTGATAATATGAAAATCCATTCGGATCATTCATCCATCCGACATATGGACTCACATGAAAAGCCGGTCTGTCTTCTGCTTTTATCTGCTTTCCTTGTTCTTCTTCATATTTTCTAGCCTTTTCTAACATCTCACTCATGCAAATTCTCCTGTTGTTCGTATCGTTATTTTTCTTCACTCACTGACTTCTGACATTGATCAAAGTATTTCTGTTTAATTGAAAGATAATTGGATAAACATATTTGCTGTTCATATCCTGTAGATAAGTTTCATGCACTTCTTCCTCCATTCCTCTATTAACCCTTCGTGTATAACCGGTTACGTAACCGGTTACTTTATAGTTCGATAATACTATATCCATCTCTTTCTGTCAACACTTTTGTGTATTAAATTAACCAGTTAAGTAATCAGTTATTTTAGCATTGCGTTTTTTCATGAGAATTGTTATACCAAAAGATATTACAGGTAACTTTTGCAGATATTGCTGAATACACACATTTTTCAAAAACTACCATATCAAGATACTTCAATCATCCCGATTCTCCGATTGCCAAAAGAAATAACCAGTGATTCCACGCCACCATTCAATGCCTGATAAATGCCCTGATAAGCAATATTGATTCCGGCAAACAAGAAGCTTACTGAGATTATCCTCATTGCTCCGATAAAATATTCTCTGGACGCCCCTGCATTAAACAGCGTTGCAAATCCCCCTGGAAAAATCTCTGTAATTACAATTCCCAGAATCATTAATATAACCGTATAGATCAGACCATATTTGATTCCATCCTGAATTCTCTTTTTGCTTCTCATTCCATAAGCAAATGCAATGATCGGATCAAGAATGATATTTACAACTGCGCCAACCACCTGTCCAATCGTGGAATAAAGAGAACGTCCTGTTGCCTGCAATAACTTTTCAAATAAAGAAAAGAAAATAATACCAAAAGAGATTACGCAGCATATCCTCAGATAGCTGACTCCCATCTCCAATACTTCTGCATCTACTGTCTGCGATGAAATATATGCTTTCACCCCAAAGATACCAAACAATAAGCAGACCACATAAATAATCATGCCAAGAAACAGACTGTTTCCTGCTACCTTTGCAGCTTTTTTACTGTTCCCCTGTCCAAGTGTCCTTGCAAGAAGTGCATTGGTTCCTACACCGGTTCCAATCCCCACTGCCACCATAAGCATCTGCACCGGAAATACCAGTGTCAAAGCATTTAGTGCTGCTTCACTGCCTACTCTCATATTTCCCACAAACGCACTGTCTACTATGTTATAGACTGCCTGCAATGCCATGGATAAGATCATCGGGATTCCCATCTGGACCATCAGCTTATTCACCGGCATCTCCTTCATCTTGTTGCTTTCCGCCATTTCGTTTAAACTCCTTTCTTTTTGACACAAAAAAAGTGCGTACCCTGTCATATAAGCTGGACTTACGCTGACACGCTACACACTTTTTCATGGCGATATTTACTTTTTGCAAAACAAAAACGAGTAGCCGGTAAACTGGATTTACGCTTACTTGCTACTCGTTTCTTGTAATTATATTGCCTCTTTTTCAAAAAGTCAAACAAAATTTTTCTTGCTCTTACTTTTCTATATTTTTTATATTTTCGATTTTTCTGCCGTTTCTATTTCTTCCTACTACCGCACATTTATCCACGGCAGAATGCCTGCTCAATACATTTTCAATTTCCATCGGATAAACTCTTGACGGTGTCTTATCTGCTCCGATCGATCACAGGATTCGCTTCAGTCTTCCGGTCAGTCGGAAATATCCTTCTTTTGTCAATTGTGCGAACCCTCCTGGAATATCAGAATGCTTTGTGTCTGAGTCCTTATAATTGTTAAAACTCTTTCTTTTTCATAACTCTCATACTGTACTTATACGAAGCAAACCATACAATCAGACTTAATACAATCAGTGCAATCGCGATTCCAAAATCGCCTGTTTCTCCTATCATATACGAAATACTTTCTTTTAATCCCGAGTTGGCCCTCACAAAAAATCCAATTATATAACAACTTGCAAAAACAATTAAAACTGCAATTGGCAGTGCAAATCGTCCTTTCTCTCCTGCAAACCTTAACCGAATTGCAATCACAATCCCCGCAATCGCCTGAAACACAAAAATTGTGATCAGCTCCATTGCCAACATTTCCAAATCAAAAACTTCTCCCGGCTTTATGAATACAGCAATTCCTGCACAGATTACTCCAATCCCCCATCCAAACACTGTCATAATAAAGGAAAACATGTATTTTTCTCTAACATATATTTTTTTGTTTACAGGTAAAGAAAATAAATACGTATAGCCATGTTCATTTTCATCATAACTGATCATATTCCCTGAATATACTGCCATAACGGATGGAATATATATTGCAATGAAGGTAGCTCCTGTTTTTCCCGTTAGTATAAAAAATAATGCTAAAACTACCAACACCAGAAAAAGATTGCTGCCTTGCCGGAAAAACAACCGAAAATCCTTTTCCAGCAGTCCTCTGATTCCTTTCATTATCTCTCGCCTCCTGTCAACATAAGAATCACCTGATCAAGTGAGCCGCTCTCCACTACGATCTCCGGATAATTTTCTATATAATACTGCTTCTCGTTCGTCAGGCAGGAAATTCCAAAGTTCTCTTTTTTCTCTTTCAAAATGTAACTTTTATCCACTGCCTGATATTGCGCCTCACTGACTTTCAACACCGCATATTTTTCAATAATCGTATCCATCTCTTCATGAAGTACAATCTTTCCTTTATGAATCACATAGATGTCATCACACAGATGCTCCAGATCCGAAGAAATATGTGAACTGATCAGGATGCTTCTCTCCGGCTCTTCTTCCATATATTCTCTTAAAATGTCCAGCATCGCTTCCCTTGCTCCGACATCAAGTCCTGCTGTCGGCTCATCCAGCATTAGAAATTCTGCCTGGTGTGTCAATGCAATGATCAGATTCAATTTTGCCTTCATACCCGTGGAATACTCTTTTATAAATTTATTCAACGGAATCTGATATTTCTCACACATCAGATGGAATTTTTCTGCTTCAAATCCTGGATACAATCTTGCCAGAACTGCCTCAACATCTTTCCCTTTCAAATAACCGCTGAATCCGGCTTCTGCCAGAACAACTCCCAACTCTTCTTTCTCTTTTTCACCTAACTGTTCCGGTGTTTTTCCCATGATCTTTATCTCGCCGCCATCATAAGAAATAAGTCCGAGCATTGCTTTGAATAAGGTACTCTTACCGGCTCCGTTCTCTCCGACCAGACCAGTAATTCTTCCTTTTTCTACATTTAATGAACAGTCTAACTGAAATTCGCCGTAGCTTTTCTTTAACCCTTTGATTTCTAACATAAGTATTCATCCTCCATGATGAGTTCAAATAATGAACGAATCTCTTCCTCTTTCATTCCGCAGCGCCTTCCCTTCTGAATCGCTGCTTCCAGATCTGTCTCAACTTCTTTTCTGCGTTCTTCTTCCATCAGCTGTGTATTGGATGCCGCAACATAAGTTCCCTTCCCATGAACCGTGACTGTCATGCCTTCCGCTTCCAGGTTGTCATATGCTTTCTTCACAGTAAGTGCACTGATCTTCAGTTCCTTTGCCATCGTTCTCACGGACGGCAATATATCATTTTCTTTTAATTCTCCGGAGATAATCTGTGCTTTAATCTGCTCCATGATTTGTTCATAGATTGGTACCATCGACGAATTATTGATTATAATCTTCATATGTTTCCTCCTGTTGTAAACAGTATATAACAGCATAGTACTGTTGTCAACTGTTATATACTGTTTATCTTTTAGAATTAAAAAGCAGCTAATCTATTTTTGATAGACTAACTGCTTTCGCTGCACCAATTTCTGAAGATATTCCTTTCATCTCGGTAATTGAATTGCCGAGGATTCTCGCTTATTGTCCTAAAAGCCGAGAGCATGTGAATAATGATTTTCATTTTTCACATGCTCTCTTAATTTGATTGTATGATCTTCATAAATGATTTTTTAATTAATGCTCTTTATTAATATAATATATTACTGCAATTGTTCCACTTAACATACCTATATTAGTTAAAATAATAAACTCTAATTTATCGCTGATACTTATACTGCTTGTAGGAACAATCCCTACAAATAATGTAATAATCTGGAATAAAAGCGTAAATATTAAATATTTTTTTATTTTTTCTTCCTGCATAATTAACACATCCTTCTTTACATCATCAGACCATATGAGTATGTAATTGTTTTTTTTACCGCTGAAATTTTTTTCGAATTAGGATCATAATTAACCAACTCATAAAATGCTGTCTATGTGAATCCTATTGCTCCACCTACACCCCCTGACGTCACAAGTCCAAGAAAAGTACTATATGCTATACTTCCCAATGGTTTTTGAAGATTTACACTAGAACATCGCCAGCTTTCGGAATACGAACCATATGTAGCTGTTTTTAAATAGCCAGGAGCTTTTGAAGGGCTATACCATGTAATTCTACCCAGATGCATGACACCTGAGAGGGGGGATAAAATCTTTTGATATCTGTACCGATACGCCCTTTTGTTATTTATTTTTTCTTCTTATAACCGTCACACTGATCACAGCTGCTGCTGCAATTGCTGCTAGTGCATAAAGCATCGGTCTTGCTTCGTCTCCTGTGACTGCTGCTATCTGGTTTTTCAGCTTATTTAACGGTGTCTTTTTTTCTGATTCATGTCCCTTGCCAGTGCCCGGTGTTCCTTTATTCGGATCTTTATCCTTATCTGGATTTTTTCCCGGATCTTTATCCTTATCTGGGTCTTTGCTTTCGCCGCCGCTGGTATCTTCTGCTGTCTCAATGACCAGTGTCGTATCCTCGCAGACTTCTTCCAGTGTCAGATATCCGTCCTGGAACTGTTCTGTAACGTCTTCCCCGTTCAGAAGAATCCTTGAAACCTTCCATCCTTCTTCCGGTGTGATCCGTATCTTCGGCTCGGCAAAACGATCCACAACAAAGTTATCTATGTTGCCTTCTATCTGATCTTCTTCCCCTTCTATCACTACATCTGCGTGACTTTTTTCCACACGGATATTATGGGAATCCGGCACGGTTGTACTGATGGTGCTCTGGGAATTTGATGAGCTTCCTGCATCTGCTGCCAGAACGGACATGGTCGTAAAAAACATTGCTGCGATTGCAGCCAGCATAGTCATCACTGTCACAAACACTGCCGTTGTAACGCGGACAGTCTTTTTATCCACAATGATATCCATATTTTCTGTCTTTTTCCTCATATGCACGCCCCCTTACTCACTTTTGTCCACGTATGATATCGTAAATGTCACCGTATCTGCGTACTCTCCGGCCGCCGCCTTCTTCCAGTCTTCTTTTTTAATCGCGATAGTAAGAGGTGTCTCTTCCCCGGCTTTTGTATACTGCGCTGATGTAAATGGCCGGCTTCCCACCTCATCCTGCGCCAGAATCTGATAAGGAATCACTGCCTTTGAATTGTTGGAATTCTTTAAGTTAAGATTAGATAGCAATGACACCTGGATACATTTTCCATCCTCAATCTGCGCCTGCTCTACTACAATATTCCCGTAAGAGGTTTCTGTCTCATTAAACCGCATACTTGTATCTACCGGAATCGTCACCTGGTAAGCCGGGTCCACATGATAACTGACTGTCGCGCTTCCCGCCGTCTGGGTGGTGGCTGCATAGATTGGATTTTCTGCACATATTAACAGCACCGGAGTCAGTAGTGCAAAAAGAATTCCTGTTCTTATACTTCTCTTTTTCATCGTTCTCCCTCCCGTTACTGTGCAATGATTGTCATCTCTACATTTGCCCCGTTCATGGCAGAGCCATCGGTGAGTGATGCTGTCGTAATCTTGATGGTTGCCGGATATTCTCCCGCTGCAAGTGCCTTGTCTAATGTCACCTTTGTAATTGCCTTCCCCGGTTCTACCATCTTTGATGTGTAGATGGTCTCACCTGTGTCGTTAAGCACAATTTCAAATGTAAAGTAACACGGGTTTCCTTCCGGATTCATCAGGTTCATCTGCACGTCTTTTTTGTCTGCCTCAATCGTAATGGTCGGATAGCCCGGTATCCGGATTCCTGTCGGCTTTTCCCCGGTATCGTCTGCCGTCTGGGTCTTCGCATTTGAATCCAGATCCGGCTTAAATGCCGAATCTGAACCTCCTTTTAATTTCATGAAATAAATCAGTCCCGCAATGATGACCGCACACAGACAGATGATAATGACAATAAATATTTTATTTTTTCCTGTATGTTCTTTCATCTGTTTCCTCCTACTCAAATGTAATATCTACATTCAGATTGCTGAGATCATATCGATCCGGTCCTACTCCATGTGCATCAAATTCCAGCGTCAGACTGTCCACATCAATCTTGCTTCCGGTCGTAAGTGTATATTCACAGGTAATCGTTTTACCGTTTTTCTTCTTCAGATCCTCCGTATTTTTCTTCCACTCTGTGTGATCCTTATTATCGGATTTCGTATGGTAGGAAATTCTCAGATCTGAATAACCATCTTTTACCATTTTAATCTTGTAACTAATCCTAATCCTCATCTTTGAATAATTCTGATGTACTGCATTATAGGAAATATTCTTCATATTCAAATGATATCTTGCCGGATCCAGTCCACTGTCTCCGGTTGTCTTTACAGAAGTCTGATTACCGTCTACATAATAAGTAAATCTGGTATACTCATGTTTATCTGTCACACGATATGTATTGCCGGAATTTGATGGTCTGTAAGAATATTTTTGGTTCGCTTTCCAGCTTGCGTATAAGGTAATATTTTTTGCGTCCTGAAGCTGCAGCTCTTTCGTACTCATGTCAAATGCTGTGTTGGCTCCTTCTTTTTTCCAGCCTTTGAACTCCCAGCCGTAACGAGTCGGATCTGACGGGAACTGGTACTTATCACCGTATTTGGTCTTTCTAACTGTCTTCGCTCTTCCGTCACCATAGTCAAATGTAACATTGTACACATTTGCCTCCCATTCCGGATAGAGTGTCACAACGCCTCCGTTTACATTGGTAAGCTTTGACACCTTCTGCCGGTCAGAGTAATAAGTCTTCTTGCCCTTCTTATCCACGGTGTACCATCTCTTAAATGAGTGGCCTTTGCATGTAAATCCGCATTTTGGAAGTGTTACATTTTCCGTGTAATTGACCGTCTTGGCTGCCATGGAACCTTTTGCCTCCGTACCGCTTAAGATAAATGTAATCTGATATGTATTCTCTCTCCAGTTCGCCTTATACTCCCGTTTTTCTATAGAGCCCTGTTTTACAGACACATTGTCACTTACTCCTGTAATTTCGGTTCCACTCCAGCCTGTAAATGTATATCCGGCGCGGACTGGATTTTTCAGTTTAAATACGGTGGTGTCCACGTTGTAAGTCGTCGGATTCTTCTCCCCGGACTTCATGCTTCCGCCATTTAAGTCATAAGTAATCTGGTATGTCTCCCGCTCCCATATTGCTGTGTAAATATGACTTTCTGCCGGCATAGTCGTCGGAAGGTTATCGACTTTCTTGCCATTCTTACTCCAGTTTTTGAAAATGTATCCTTTTCTTGTCGGATTTTCTGGTGTATTTATCTTGTCACCATAATTTCCTTTGATTGGCTCAATCGTTGTTCCTCCGCCTGTCTTGAACTGAAGTGTGTATTCCATCTTCAGCCACTGTGCCTTATAGGTAAGGTCTTTATCCGGTATCGTCATTTCAACGTCTTTGTCCCAGCCAAGGAACTGGTATCCGGTTCTTGCCGGCGCTTTCGGCACTGTGATATTCGCACCATAGCGTCCGGTCACGACAATCTTACTGTCGTCCTCGCCCTTTTCTGCAGCGAATGTTCCGGAATTTGCGTCAAATGTGACTGTATGTACCTTTCTCTTATAGTAGTACTTCACTGTCGTCTGTCCGTCTCCGGAAATGGTAACTTTCTCTGTCTTTGGTTCCTCGAAGCCTTTATATTTCATGACTTCTGGTGTCACTTCGCTATCCACAGCCGCCCGTGCATGACTGCTTTCTTTCAGCGTATAACCGTCACCTTGTACATTTTGCTGATAATGTTCTACTACATAGTTGACGATGTTTGCTTCCCATTTTGCATAGAGTGTCAGATCCTGATCCGGCATATTCGCTTTGTACTCTTTCGTACATTTTGCATCTGTATACCAGCCTGCAAATGCATAACCGGCTCTTGTCGGCTTCGGTATGGACATTTCATATCTTGCTTCTACCGTCTTATCTGTCTTACCATCGTAGTTCTTAAGCGTCAGCGTATGCACATTTCTTGTGTAACGGTAAATGACCGTTGTTCTTCCATCACCTTCGACTGTCACCTGCTGTTTCTCCGGTGCTGTAAATCCTTCAAAGTTCTTTACTTTTGGTGTGACAACCGTATCCGTATCAGCGTTGAAGTTCTCCTGTGCTCCCAGCGAATATCCGTCATCATTGGCATTTTGCAGACAATGCTTGACTGTGTAGTTTACACTCTGCACATCCCATTTTGCATAAAGTGTGATGTCACGTGCCGGAACCACTCCGTCAAATGCTTTTTTAAACTCTGCGTCTGTATACCAGCCTGCAAATGCATAACCGGCACGATATGGTTTTTCCTCCCATTTCTCACCATATGCAAGTTCTTTTGTCTCGCTGTCATTACCGTTATTGTAATGGATCGTCACCTGATGGCGGTCACGCGTATATTTGTAATCTACATATGTGATTTCTCCATCGTCTACCACATCATAGCTAACCGGCTTTGGTGCTGTAAATCCTTCATACGCTTTTACTGCCAGCGTAAGATGTTCTCCTGTTTTAGCTGTGACAGTTTCTGTCTCTGCCAGATCATACTGCTCTGAATTGTCAACGGACTGTTGATAATGTCTCACCTGATAAGTCTTCATTCCGGCTTCCCATTTTGCATAGAGTGTCAGGTCATGTGCCGGCATGGTCGTCTGTACGTAAGGCTGTGTCAGTGCTTCGTCTGTATACCAGCCTGCAAATGCATAGCCTGTCCGCGACGGAGTATTGGTAATATCTGCCTCATAGCGGACTTTTGATATCTTGTTATCTTCTCCATTGTTCAGGACATAAGTCAGATTGTAGCTGTTCCGCTTATAGTGATACCAGATATCCGGTCCGCCCCAGCCATTAACCTGTCCTGTTTTGGCCTCCGGTGAAGTAAATCCTTCATACTGTTTTGGCTGCGGAGTCACTTCTGATTCTGTCAGGCCGCTTAATACTTCTTCGTCCGTCAGGCCAAAGTAAGAACCATCTACAGATTCTTTATAATGATAGACTGTATAGCTGCTCATCACCGGTGTCTGTTTTGCATAGAGCGTCAGATCTTTGTCCGGCATGGTTCCATCGAATCGATTCTTGAAATCTTTATCTGTATACCAGCCTTCAAAGCAATATCCACTCCGGAGCGCTACTTCTGTAATTCCCGCACCAAATGGCATTCCGAATCCTTCCATATTATTTTCATCGACACCGCGGTCTACCAGCTTCAGCTTATGAACATTTCTCGCATACTTGTACTCAATAACTGTGTTGCCGTTTCCGTCCACTGTCGTGGTCTGTGTTGCCGGTGAAGTAAAGCCTTCGTAACTCTTCACGTCCGGTGTCACTTTATCTTCCGGATATGCTGCAAATACTTCCTCTTCATATAAGATATATGGATCTTCTTCCTCAACCGGTTTATCTATGTCCGGATACTCTTCTTTATCTCCACTCGGGTTTTCTTTTTCTGCATCTGGCAGTTTTTCCATCAGATGCCGGACTGTATAGTTGACTTTCTGCTTCTCCCATTTTGCATAGACCGTCATATCTTTTGCCGGCATCGTCTGACCAAATGCGTTCTCACATGCCTCGTCTGTATACCAGCCTTCAAATACATAACCTTTTCTTGTCGGCATCGGTGATGCAATCTTGTCACCATATCTTGCCGTCACTTCTGTCTGATCTGATTCTCCGCCTTTTGCATCAAAGGTCAGCTTGTACTCATTCAGATCATAGTATACTTTCAGTACAAGACTGCCATCTGCCCTGATCGTTCCCTTTGGCAGTTCACCCTTTAAGTGATAGACTTTCTCATCCAGATCTGCTGCTTTTGCTGTGACTTCTTCTCCCATCTGTCCGGTCAGGGCCGCAGTCTCGCTTAAGCTGTATCCGCTGTTATCCGTATTCTGCACGTAGTATTTCACGGTATAAGTAATGCCTTCCAGTGCTTTCCATTTTGCAATGTAGGTCTTGTTCTCAGATGGAACTTCCTTTGGAACCCCAGCGCCTTCTTCGTCCTCCCAGCCAAGGAATTCATATCCCGGTCTGTAGACTGCCGGTGTCGGCATCATGGTTCCATACCGGTAATTTCCGTCTGCAATCACTTCTGTCTCCGTTCCATTCTCCGTCTCTTTTTCGGACTTGAATGTCTGTGTATATTTATTTCTTGCATAATAGTAATTGATAACCAAACTGCCGTCTGCTTTTACAGTCTCCGTAAGCTGCGGTGGTGTTACAAATCCCGTACGCTCTGCCGGAACCGGGTTTACTTCCTCTTCCGTCTTACCACTCATTTTCACCGGAGTCTGCGCTTCATAGGTTCCATTCGTTCCTTCTATATAGTCTACGACTGTATAACCCACATCGGCTGCTTCCCATTTTGCATAGACAAGTCTGTCTTCTTCCGGCATGGTCTCCGGAATTGTATATGGAATGGTGAGATCCACGTCCTCATACCAGCCTGCAAATGTGTATCCAAGTCTTACCGGATCTTCCGGCTTCTTGATCTCGGCATTATATTTTCCGGTAATTGCATCGATAAAAGATCCGCCATTACTCTGGAATGCAATATAGTAACCATCCCTCAGGCGGTCCCAGTGAAGCTTGATCTTTCTTGCACATGGCTTCGTATTAAAGGTACCTTCCTGGTTCTTCCATGTAATGATCATCTCACCGTCCTGCTCCGGCTCATCACCTGGATTTACACGGATAATATTGGTCGCCGGATCATACGTAAACGCACTGTTCGTCATGGAAATGTTGAAATGCTTCGTATCATCTTCGTAAATCTTCTCGTAATATTTTCCGTCGTCCAGTCCTGTCTTCATGTCCATATACTGCATCTTGAAATATTCATCCGGGATCTGAACCGACTGAATCTCCCGCTTCATATTAATCTCGGCAATCTTGTCCTGGGCATAAGCAAAATCCAGTACATTTTCCAGAACACCTACTTTATAAAGCGGCCACTCATTTTCGTAAAGTGTCGGATTATAGGTAAATGCATTGGACAGTGCCTGTGCCTCGAACTTCACTTCCAGATAAATACCGATTTCCAGATACATAGCTCCCATAGCACGGCTGCTTCGTCCTGCCGATGCCGTATACTTCAATTCGTAGTAGAGGTAACCCCAGACCTGTGCATAACCGCCCACATCCGCCGAGATACCGACACTGGCTATGGACGTTGATAATAATCCCACACGCACCGTCAGTCTCACACCGGCTTTGATGCCAAGAGTTCCCATAGCATATGCCGTAAATTCATACTGTTCCTCTACCAGATCTATCGTATCATTGGTCGCTGTCCGCTCTTTGACCCGTACACAGAAGACATACTCTTTCGCATTCTTATACCAGTACGTCATTCCGATGGAAATGTTCACATTTGCGGAAACAACGAATTCCAGCTTCACCTGAATATCAATGATCAGAAGCACGCGGAAATGCTGGTCTACCAGTGGACGCTTGTAGATTTCCACCCAGTCTGCCTCGTCTGCCAGAAGTTCCGAGTACCTCTCTGCCAGAGACTTGGATACGGATATTTCATCTCCGCCACTGACGAGGCCTGATGCAGAATTTAGATAATCCTCGCCATTCTCCATCATATTCTTCAGTTCTTCGGTAATCTTGTTGACACCTTTTCGTAATTTCGAGCTGGAATCAGATAGCGGGTTTCCGGTTTCTGCAGTCTTGAAGTTGACATTCAGTCCGATTCCTGTGTATTCATATAATTCCAGAGATGCCGTTACGCGATAATCTGCAATGTACGGAATAAATCCCCATGTTTTCCACACGGCTGAACCGTCCACATCGATGGATACTCGCACTTCCTGTTCAAATGTCGCCGTGATCATGATCTCGATGTCTGCGCCCCGGTTCACATGAATTGTAATCGGCACGCCGATCTCCAGTGCAAGCCTTAGTCCACTCACATCTCCGTCAAAATGTTTCAGTGTCGTGCCGAGGTTTGCTTTTACCGTCGGTACTCCTAATTCCACACGGGAACCACCTGCCCCGCCTGCGGCTCTTGCCTTTCTCAACTGACCATAGCCCTGGCTCTGAACCATGATGTCTGCATTCATATCTTCCTTGAGAGATTCCTGAAGTTCCTCAAAAGATTCTGTCTCCATTGCCGCATCGGCAACTCTTTCTGCCACTTCGGATGCAAATCCGCTGTCTACTGCCTGTGTCTCAATATCCTCTTCCAGCTCCTGCACATCGGTATCTTCCAGAAGGTCCTCCCCTTCTACATTTTCCTTCTGGTACACGTCCATAGTCTGGCGCATATCTTCTTCGCTCACAGGTATATAGCTTACTATATATTTTTCTCCTGATAACAGAACACTCGTAATCTCTCCATAGAGAGACACAGCTCCGCTTCCATTTTCTCCCATTGTACCTGTGTAAAGTGCCAGATAATCGCCCTCATCTACGGTTGTCTCACTGTCCAGATCCATCGCCCGGCTCATAGCATCATCACCAAAGGTCAGGTCGCTGACATTAATCGTTACACTGTTATTATCCGGGTCACCGTCCTGATCTTTGTCCATAGAAAGCGGCAGCACATCCGGCATAAAGAGCACGTCTTCCGGTCTGGAGCCACGATATGTATACTTGTCCCCATAAGTTCCTGTAATCTCGATAAATGACACATCACTGTTGTCACCAGAGGACATATCCATGGTCGGTATCACATCACCGGAATAAATTGCGACCTGGTCGCCGACTTCTAACTGCTTCTTATAAGTAAATGTTCCGGTCGTATCACTGCCTTCTTCGGTCAGGGAACCGTCTGTTCCAATCGTCATTGCCGCGATTGAAACTTCCTCTACTTTCTTTCCATTTACAGTCAGATTGGAAAGCTCTTTCTTATGAATATACTTGATCTCTTTATTTAACTCTACATTTTTGACTTCTTCGCGGTAGACCGTAAAATCATAGACACGGATCGTCGGGTCAAATCCTGTAAAATATAACGCCTTTTCCTGAAGCTCCAGCTTATAGGCTGCCCCCGGTGTCCATCCGTTCGGATTGCTGATCGTAAATGTATGGTCTGCTCCTTCGGTCACATCTACCGTAACCGTTTCGGAAGAATCTGTCACATTTTTTATCGTGAATTTTTTCCGCACCTGGTCAGGCGTCATAGCAGCACTTGTATCCGTCACCGGAATCGTAAAATCTGCTGCCACATCATTTGCTCTGGCATAAGTCGCCATGGACACTTCTTCCATCGGCTGATTGTCTGCATAAGAGGCATACAATGTCACATCACTCAGAAGACGATCCTTACTGTCCACATATCTGGTGCATGCTTCATCGTAACACCAGCCAAGAAATGTACTGGACTTTTTCACCGGTGCCGGCAGATCCTTCAGAACGGTTCCTGCCTGGTACTGCTCCTGTGTTACTGTGATCATCTGATCTGCCTGCTGCGGATTCTTCTTCGTGATAGTTCCGCCATTTGTCTCATATGTAATGTTGTACGTTGTATCCTGAAATGCAATGTCAAAAGTCAGATGATCTGTATAATCACCTGTATAGTTCGGTTTATCCAGAATGTTGCAGTTATATTCCTGCTGCTTATGGCTCTCATCTTTCGTAAGACTTGCGACAACCGAACCATTTTCCAGTGCCGAACCACTCTGCGGATTTCTCAGTTCATATGCAAGACTATGTAATCCACTCTTTAATTTCCAGTCATTTTCAGACTGGACTGTCACGCTCACATGATCTTTGTCATATAATCCACCTGCATCCGCTTTTATCGTAAGCTTATCCCCATCCGCATTGACCGTCTGTGGAATATCCACATAGTAGTAGCGTTCCGTCCACTTTGCATAGAGGACAACACTGCCGGAATGATCCGCAGTGCTAAGTGAAGTAACCGGCTCTCCGTTAAACTCCTCATTATCATACCAGCCGGCAAATTCATATCCCGCTTTTGTGATCTGCTCCGCTCCCGGAAGCTCTGTCACCGGCTCATCGTAATTAGACGGAGCCGTGTAACCTTCCGCAAACGTTCCTCCGTTTTTCTTATAGTCAATGCCGGATTCCTTCCGCGCATCCGCCCCCTGGGACGTTCCTTTCTCCGAATGCACAACCGGATTCTGCGTATTCGCATCTTCAGCAAATGCTGCGACCGGCACTGATGTTGCAAACAGCACCGCACTCAAAATCATACTGACCAGACGTTTCTTCATATGTATTATCCCTCCTCATTTTTTCTCAAAAATAAGTCTCTATACATATTGTATCAAAAAAAATACATTCCTCACATGCCCGTTGAAAGCCTAAAAAGTGCCTATTTTACAATTTCTTTTGTAAAACAGACACTTTTTCGTATCCTGTTATTCTATTGATTTACGAATTCTTTAATCTTATCGCGTTTATCAATCTGTAGTTTTTCCAGAATTCCGGAGACATAATGCTTCACCGTATTCACAGACAGTCCCAAATGTTCTGCAATCTCCTGGTTCGTCCAATCACGGCACGCCAGCATGGCTATGGAAAATTCCAGCGGGTTCAGAAGATCCGTCACTGCCTTTTGCATCTTGGGATTGTGAATCTTCATCCAGCCACGGCTGAATGCAAGTACACCATCTACAAGCTTCTTGTACATTTCCGGCTCTTTTTTCCGGATACAGACTTCCAAAACTCCCTGCAGCAGACCATGATACTCGATAAATGGTTCCATGAATTTGTCAAATCTTGCCCACTCCCATGCCTGGCTCACCGTCTGAATCGCCTCTTCTTGTTCTTTCAGATTGATCTGACACATTGCCTGCACACAGCCCAGATAAATCATGGAGATCGGGTATACTCCGTCTGCCATCAGAAATGCACCCTGCACAACACCTTTTGCCTTAGCATAATCCTGTCTCAGATAAATCTCATGCGCCAGAAGGCTCACCGCAAATAACCGCTGTCCGATTGGCAGATACGGAATGTACTGCTGAAGCGGCGGTGTTCCTTCCTCCGGCGGTATATGAAGAAATATGCTGATTACATAAAATGCGAACAGGCAGGCCGCTTTTACATTCACAGGTGCATCCTCCTGCATTGCCTGGGTCAAACACTGATGTACATCTTCCCTTGTACGCTGTGCTGCCTGAGGATCTCCAAGTGTAAGATTCGCAAATGTGTAAAGCATATCCGCCGATAGCCGGAGCATCACATCATCGTGATCCAGATAATCTTTTACCGTCTCCACACATCTTTCTGCCTGAGCTGAGAAGAAATAATATTCTCCCTGTGCGATCTGTGCCAGTTCCTTATCTTCTATTTTCTCAATTGCTTCTGCTGCTTTTCCCGATTGAAAGGCACTTCCAACCAAAGGAAGGATGACTCTGTCAGATATTTTCATTTCTTTCACCACTTCTTATAAAATTATATTTTCTGTCAATACGTCCTTTAATGTCGACAGCAGCTTATCAACCTGGATCGGCTTTGCTATATGACCATTCATTCCGGCCGCAATAGCCTTTCGCTTATCTTCTTCAAATGCATTTGCCGTCATTGCAATGATCGGTATGCATGCCTTATCCTTATCCGGCAGGCGCCTGATTACCCGTGTTGCTTTATAACCGTCCATTTGCGGCATCTGGATATCCATGAGGATCATATCATATGTGCCTGCCGGCATTTTCATCATTCTGTTTACACACTGAATGCCATCCTCAACACGTTCTATTTTAAGTCCGGTACGCTCAAGGATCACTTCTGCGATCTCCGCATTCAGATCATTGTCCTCTGCCAAAAGGATATTCTTTCCTTCAAGTATTTCACTACAGGTTTCTGGATTTTCAGCCTGGTTTTTTTCATAATAGCTTTCATCCGCTATCCTGTATTTTAGTGTTACAGTAAAGGTACTGCCCTTTCCAAGCTCACTCTCTACCTCGATTGTTCCGCCAAGCAGATCAACATATTTTTTTACGATGGACATTCCAAGTCCGCTTCCTGTGATTTTGCTCTTTGTGGTGTTCCGCTCACGTGTGAATGCGTCGAAAATCTTTGTCAGATAATCCCGGCTCATACCGATTCCGGTATCGCTCACGCTGGTCCTTACGATCATGTACCCGGGCTCATCACATGCTAATTCGTCTATGTTTAGCATAACAGAACCACCGGATGGAGTATATTTTATGGCATTGCTCAGGATATTGACAAATATTTCTTTCACCTTGGTAATATCTGTCAGTATATGTTCATGCTCTATATTTATCGTGTAATGAAGTTCAAGATTCTTTTTCTTTGCTTCATCCTCAAATATTTCAAACAACGTCTGCCGGATATCTTCAATCCGGGCATAGTTCTCATCAATCTCCATCTTTCCGCTCTCAATCTGTGCCATATCAAGTACATTATTTATGATCGACAGAAGAAGGCTTCCTGACTGCTGAAGTTTTTTTAAATGTTCTGATGTTTCGGGCAGATCCTTTCCTTTTAGTTCATCCTTCATAAGCTGTGCATAGCCCAGAATTGCATTCATAGGAGTACGGATGTCATGTGACATATTGTTAAGGAATCGGGTCTTTGCCAGACTGGCGGTCTCTGCTTTCTTCAAAGCGATTTCCAGTTTGTCATTGAGTTTTTGTGTATCATTTGCTGCAAGCTTTGCGACGGATTCTGCTTTCCTTGCCTTCTGTAAAAGTACAAGGATAATACCAATGATGGTAAGTACCAAAACTCCTGCCGAGATAAAAAAGGCAAGCATATTGTCTTTTACAAAGTCAGAAAATGTCACCTTATCTGCAGTACTGTCATAGATAGCAAGTGCACTTGTAAGCATATCCGCCGGCATGGCTTTCAATGTTTTATTCAGTATTGATAAAAGACTTCCCTCTCCGCCTTTTACTGCAAAACACGCCTCCATTGTTTTGGTAAGCGGAACACTCTTGAAATTTTGACTGTTATCATATATCAGCGCCTGACTTGCTCCCATGAGGAAACAGTCTGCTTTTCCGTTCGTGACCATATCTGCCGCATCATCCAGCGAATCATAATCTGCAAGCTTCCATTGCGGATAACTGAAAGCAATATGCTGTTTTAAGGCTTCTTTTTCCTTAGGCACAGCTACTGTATATACCTTATTCTCGTCAAAATTTTTCTCATCTGTTACCGCCATCAGACTGTAGGTCCAGGCTGTATTCGTCAGTGCATATCCCTTCTCTTCTGCGAGATAAGGATTTCTGCCGGCATAAAAAAGCATGTCAATCTCCCGATCTTGCAGCGCCTGTATCAGCTCGTCATAGTTATCATATTCCTGTAAAACAAATTCCAGCGTCTGATTCCCCAGACAGTCTTTGGCATAGGATACATATTCTGCCAACGTACCGGTAAGTTGTCCAGTCTCTTCATCCATGGAAAAAATTGCCGGATCCGTACTCAAAAATCCTATCCGGATTGCGCCATGTTCTTTCAGCCAGGACTTTTCTTCTCCTGTAAGGATCTGATTATAATCAAGGGTAAAATACTTCTTATACAGATCTGCCTTAAAAAACGGACTGTCCTGATCTAACTGACGCATTGCCCGGTCCAGCTCTGTCTTGATATCGCTGCGGTCTTTATTTATCGCAAAATATATGCCTGATTTGCCAATATTGGCAACCGATGATATTCCCTGTTCAGACCAGAGGGATTCCTCCAGAGATACAAAAGCATCAATCTCTTGATTCGCTAATTTCTTTTCGACATCATCATTATTATACACATTTATATGCTCTGTGTGTATACCATTCTTATTCTCCCACTCCGTCATCATGTTCTCAGGCTCTGTACCTAAGAGCACGCCTACACGTTTTCCATCCAGAGACTTGAAATCAGATGTCCCGCTATTCATATTTGACAGATCCGCATAAAGCATATATTTTTCCTCACCCATCGGTTCATCTGAAAAAAGCATCTTTTGTGCACGTTCATCGGTGTAAGAGATGTCACCCATGATATCAATCTCACCGTTTTCAAGTTTATCAAAACAGTTGGACCAGTCACATTTCACATACTCAAATTTCCATCCGGTATAGCCTGCCAGAGCCTGCAAGAGCTCATAGCCATATCCTCGTCTGACACCATTTTTATCGACATAATCGAAGGTATCCTCGAATGAGCCGATACGGATGATCTTCTGTTCGTTTGTCTGTGTTTCACCATGATTCGTTTCGGCAGCCCGGCAATGTACTGTCAGCATCATCCACATTCCCCAAAACACAAATATGGCTGCACATAATACGGTTAATTTTTTTCTACTTTTCATTGGCTCTTTTCTTTGCATTGTTCTCACTAACTCACCAGTTTATGAATTACTTTTACCAGCAATTCCCCGTCAACAGGCTTGGCAACATGTTCATCCATTCCCGCTTCTTTTGCTCTTATTCTGTCCTCCGTGAACGCATTTGCTGTCATTGCAATGATCGGTACCTCCTTTGCATCCTCTCTGTCCAGAGACCTGATCATCTTTGTGGCTTCATAACCATTCATGACCGGCATCATGATATCCATAAGAATCGCATCAAACTCACCAGATCTGCTTTTTTCAAACAGCTCAACTGCTTCCTGACCATTCCATGCTTTCGTCACGACAGCACCTTCATTCTGAAGCATAAATTCTGCGATTTCCATATTCAGCTCATTGTCTTCTGCCAGAAGAATATGCATTCCACGGATAGACGCTTCCTGTTTTTCTCCGGTTTCAACTCTTTCGCTTCTGTCTGTATCGATCCGGAACGGAACCCGGATCACAAATGTCGTCCCTATGCCTTCTGCGCTTTCAAAGGTAATCGTTCCACCCATTTTCTCAATCAGCTTCTTTGAAATCGGCATTCCCAGGCCTGTTCCGGCAAATTTTGTACGGCTTCCAGTGTGTTCCTGTGCAAATGGTTCAAAAATATATTTCTGGAACTCCTCAGTCATTCCGATTCCTGTATCCCGGCAGACAAATTCTATTGTCGTCATTCCCGGCTGTTCGGATGGGATTTCCCTGCAGCTGATGTAGATGCAGCCATTTTCTTTATTATATTTCACTGCATTCGACAGGATATTCATCATCACCCGTTTCACATATCCCGGGCTCCCGATAAGATGCCGGTGTGTGATTTCTTTTTTCTCCCACACGATCTGGATATTCTGTTCTGCGGCAATCTGCCCGATCACAACAAGTACTTCCCTGGAAATGCTGCTCAGATTGAATGGACTTTCTTCCAGAACCACTTCATCCGACTCCAGCTTACTCATATCCAGGATTTCATTTACCAGTTCCAGCAACAGATGGGATGCTCCTTTGATCTTTACCCTGTATTCCGTCTGCTTCTTCATATCGTCTGCATAATGATCAGCCATATCGAGCATCCCGCAGATCCCATTGATCGGTGTCCGGATATCGTGGCTCATACGCTGGAGGAACTCCGTTTTTGCCTCGTTGGCCGCCTCTGCCTTTTTTGCTGCTATCAGGAGTTCTGCTTTGTATTTTTCCTCTTTTTCCAGCTCCTGTTTCTGATGTGCCTGATTAGTTCTGTATCCCCAGAATAAGAACATACCGAATATCAGTAAATAAAGAAAAATAACGCTTATCACACTTAATGGAAGGTTATGAAATACTTCCGTATCCGGAAGATACGCATAAATATAATAATCCCGCTGCTTCAGCATAATTCCGTAACATCCGGTCCCTTTATTCTTCAAATGGAAAATGTGCTGACTGTCTGTATGCTTTTTCATTGCCTGAACCACCTCATTGCCGGCGGTGTTCTGCCACAGAAGTTTCTCATCATTGCTGGCAACAACGATTCCCTCATCTGCAACAATAATCGTTCCATCTTTCTGGATACTATAACCATTTAAAAGTCCCTGTATCGTCAACGTATAGTTTCTGGCAAATTCAGGAGATGTGTAATAATAGGTCGCAACGATACCTGGTGCATCTTTTCTGGCACAGGCTGCAATGTCAATATGTGATCCGTCTTTCCTGTTAAACCGTTCTGAATAAGTTCTTTCTTCATATCCGGCAAAATCCATGATAATGTCTTTTTGTAGATACGCCGTAATCTCACCTGTCAGAGACTCATCCGTACTGTATTCGCAATCCGTCTTTCCCTCGGCATCCAGTACAATGACACCATCCACCCAGAGAGTCTGAAGATTTTCTTTCAGGAACTCCTGACTTAGCTGACCGCCGTTTTCTATTTCCGTATCGATATTCGTACTCATCTGTCTGGCACTTTCAATGGCGCGGAGAAGGCTTTTGGATTCCGAAGATTCATTATAATGGGTGTAGGTGGAACACTGCACTTTCACATAGTTTACAATCTCCACCATTCTTTTCTCTGCTTCCGCTTTTTCTGCGTGGAAGAAATAAAACAGAGATACTACAGCCACACAGATTCCAATCAGACCACCAATCAGCTGGATTCGTTTTTCTTTTTTCTTTCTCTTAATATCCAAGATCATCCACCTCCAGATATTTCTGGGGATCATCCAGATATTTTCCAATGATTTTCAGGGATGTGCCATCCTGACGCATCTCCTCCAGTGTCTGATCCATCTGCTCACAGATTCCCCGATCGTCATCTTTTGCAAAAGCAACGCCTATTCCAGTAATCATCAGAGGCTCTTCCAGGATACGGAAGCTCGCATCATAATCCTTCATATACTGGACAACTGATTCCTCGTGTGCTGCAACTGCATCTACATATCCTTTCCCAAGAAACGTGTAGATCAGCTCCATGTGTCCCAGGCTGATCAGATTGCCCAGCTTTGGAATTCTCTCATCCGTCCGGTTCAGAAAGATGCCTTCCGGTTTGGTTGTGGACTGAACCGCCAGGTTCTTTCCCTCCAGGTCACTCAGTTTATAGATATCGCTGTTCTCATTTACAGCAACCACCTGGCGGCTTGCGATGTACGGTCCCGCCCAACGGTAATCGTCAAGGCGTCCTTCCATGGAAAAACATCCCATAATACAGTCAATCTCTCCACTCTCCACCAGTTCTTTTTTCTTCTCCCAGTTAATCTGTACAACATCCACCTGATATCCCATTCTTTTGAATGCTTCTGCAGCCAGTTCTACATCTATACCAGTTGGTACACCATCCTCATTCAGATAATTGTATGGAGGATAGTTGTCGCTGCCGAGCGTAATGACCGGCTTTTCTGTCTCTTTTTTACTGCTGTCTGTATGTTTACACCCTATCAGGGTGACCGCTATAATTCCCACAAGCAGAATGCCTGCGATCACTCTTTTTCCTTTCATTTTCTTTTCACTCCTGCTATAAAAAACAGCACTGCTAAACAAGCAGTGCCTACTATTATCTGCAACTGGCTGCCATTTTACAGGCCCTGTAGCTTTGCGTCGCAGACTTTCGTCTGTTTTGCCACAAATGTTTCCTTTATTCTACCATGTCATGTTTTTTCTTGTCTATTCTTTTCTGCTTTATAGCAAAATTTATAGCAAAATTTCTTTACACACATCAATCCATCCACATGCCCCGGCGACATCTTCCAGTTCCGCAATTGTAAGCCTGACTGCACTGTGATCATTACCGGCCACCGGATAGACTGTTTCAAAACGTTTTAATGACTCATCCAGATAGACTGTGATTCCCTCTTTAATCCCAAATGGACACACTCCGCCCGGAGCATGTCCAATATATTCTTCTACTTCACCAAACGGAATCATCTTCGCCTTTACATGAAACAGATCCTTATACTTACGGTTATCAACCTTCGCCGTTCCCTCTGTCAGGATCAGGATTGGTTCTCCATCAACCAGAAATGACATCGTCTTTGCGATCATTCCCTGCTCTACACCGAGAGCTTCTGCTGCAAGCTGTACCGTCGCACTTGATTCTTCCAGTTCAATCACGTGATCTGCATAACCTTTTTCTTCCAGATATTTCTTTGCTTTTTCTAATGACATGATCCATATCTTCCTTCCTGCATCTATACTTTCTTTTTATTATACTACTTCTATACTGCTTCTTCATTCCTTTTTATATCGGTTAATTCACTCCACAACTCATGTTTCAGCAGGATAGCAGCCATCAATGCTGTCAGGAAATCAGAAACAGCCTGTGCGGCCAACACACCATGATATCCGATCATATGCGAAGCAATAACGATCACAATTCCATAGATCACACCCTGACGGCTGACTGATAACAAGAATGCTCCCATTGCTTTTCCCGCCGACTGGAATACACAGGTCGTAACCAGAACGACTGCCATAAACATCATTCCTGCTTGCTGTAGACGTAACATCAGCACACCCGAATCTACAATCTCCGGTGTCTTCATGAATACACGGATCAAGGGTCTTGCACCGGCGGATAAGATTACTGCCAGTATAACTGCCAGACCACATTCGAATTTATAACAGAATGCGAGAATCTCTTTCAGACGTTTCTTATTCCTTGCCCCATAATTATAACCAACCAACGGTTGACATCCGAACGCAAATCCAACCAGAATCAACGCCGCGATCATATTTACTTTCATCACGATTCCCATCGCCGCAACTTTATTGTTTCCATATACAAGCAGACTCCTGTTTGTAACAGTAACTGCAAAACTCTGCATAAAGTTCGTGATCGATGCAGGAATTCCGATTGCCAGGATCTGTCTGAATTCTTGCATGTTAATATGCATATGTCCCGGATCAATCGACAGCTTTTTACTCTTTTTCAAATATATCCACACATAATAAGCGTCCGTCGCAATATACCCGATGATTGTTGCAATCGCGGCTCCGCCGGCTCCCATACCCAGTACCAAAATAAAAATAGGATCTAATATAATATTCACTACTGCACCAAGGACGGAACCTTCCATGGATGCTTTCGAAAATCCTTCTGACCTGAGCTGGTTGTTCGGTGTAAATGATACAATAATAAATACAGAACCCAGCACCAGATATGTATAGTACTGTGATGCATATTTGTAAGTATTTGCATCCGCTCCTAATAAATGCAGCATCGGTGCACGGAAGATCAGAAGTAATACCGTTACGATCACTCCGCAGATAATTGCTCCATAAAAACAGAAGGAACTGATGCGTTTTGCATCCTCATCTTTCCTCTGTCCGAATAATCTTGCGATCACGGAACTTCCACCCAGTCCGAAGATATCTCCAAGTGCGATCATAGCCGTGAACATCGGTGCTCCAAGTGACACACCTGCTACCAGATTCGTATTTCCCGTTCTTGCAATGAAGAATGTATCTACCATATTATAGACCAGTGAAATGACCATACTGAATACCAGCGGTAATGCCATATTAAAATATGCCTTATGTACCGGCGCTTTTTCAAAAAGTTCGTTTTCCATATATCTGTAAACCTCTACTATGATTTCATCTGAAATATTCCATTTCTTAATTATTGTTTTGTGAACTGTACCGGTTATTTTACAACAAACTTTCTGTTTTGTCACAGGAATATTTCCATATTTTATTGTATATTTTTTCATACATATCTATATATTTCCGGCTGACCGCAGAACCCGATATCCACATTTTCATTTCTTATCCAGCTTATTATCTGCAGAATTTCTTACCGGCATCTTCTTTTGCAGCTTCTTTCAAGCGATCAACGGCAAAAAAAGCCTTGGATCCGGCACAATAATCCACCGGATTCAAAGCATCTTATAATCTCTTATTTTTTCTGATTAATTTTCTTCTGCGATACGATCAGTCCCAGCAGAATTAACAGAGCTCCCGTCACAGATACGAACGTCATCTTCTCATGCAGTATCACCACAGATAGCACAACCGTCACAACCGGTGACACATAAATATATACACTCGTCTTGATCGCACCGATCCATTTGGCAGAAAGATTCCATAAGAAGAAACCCAAAGCACTTGCTCCGACTCCAAGGAACAGAAAATTAAGTATAATCTCCGGCTTTTTAAATACTGTCACATCCCATGACCTCCCTTGCCACATCAGAACCGGAATCAGGAATAACATTCCGTAAAAATAGATTCTCCTGGTCACCGCTGCCGTCGGATAATCCCATTCACCGATTTTCTTGATGATTGCGGAATAGAAGCCCCAGGAAATCATAGCCGTAAATGCCAACATATCTCCCTTCATAAAAAAGGGTAGCAAAAAAGCGGGTGATGGGAATCGAACCCACGTATCCAGCTTGGAAGGCTGGTGTTCTACCATTGAACTACACCCGCATCAACAATGCTCATTTATAATAGCATGGAATTTTATGAAATACAAGTACTTTTTTAAATTTTTTTAATTTTTTTGACATTTAACTCAATTTCATATCTACAAGACCTGCCACTACTAATTCTCCTATTTGCAATATTTTTTCAAAGTGCTACAATATGTAACCGAAAAAATATTACATCAAAGAAGGTATATGATATGTTCCAATATTATCTGATTCATTATTTTAACTTTAAGAATGCCGGAGGCTTCATGCTTGTCTCCCTGCTCTGCCTGATCGCAGTGCTTGCGATCGTTATTCTGGCAGCAAAGCTTAAGAAACACTATAAACTTAATACACAGGATCTGACGCCAAAACAGATCCGGAAGCTGAACCATATCCACAAAGTAAAAGAAATCTCGCTTATTGAAAGCTTTTATGAGATGGTATTTTCCAGTACTTCGGTACTGTTGTTCCTGTCTCTTTATTATATTATCGATGAGCGGATCCCACAGGCTGCCTTTTACTGGCAGAAATACCAGAACATTATCTTACTTTTATTTCTGGTATTTTCTGTATTTATGACAAACTGGTTCGATATCCTGTTCGTTCCGTTAACTGCAATTCCGACCAGACAAAAGGCGTCCGTGCGGCTGATCTCTGCCTTTTATATTATTCTGATCTTATTATATATCAAGTTCATCTACCATGATTCGAACTATGATTCACTGATCATGTATTTTATCACACTGGCAGTCGGCCGTTTCCTGTACTTTGATTCTACACTGGAAGATATCAAAGAAACACTGCAAGGTGTCGCAAGAAATCTGCCGCTTCTGGTACTGATGGGAAGTTATTCCGCCATCGTATGCTGGTATGGATTCCACTGTGGATTCCTGTTGACTTCCAACGGTGTGATCCTTAGTACGCTACTGGCGCATCTTTTTATGGATGTATCAATTTTTGTGCTGGATAAGACGCAGTTGGTGAAATTATTTATTTAACCTACTTTTTCATTTTTTTCAATATAAGCAGGTTACAAATTATAACGCACACTATTTCCATAATTACAATACTTCCGGCAATCGCTCCTACCGGATAATGAAAGGTAAAATAAGAAAGCTGTTTTCTCATATAAACGTCGATTCCTTTTAGTATGATTGTTCCAACTGACGCTACAAGGCCTGCGATGAGCAGCACATAATAGCTGCCTTCCAGCAGTAACAGCTTTCTTTCCTGCCGGCGCGTCATTCCAATCTTTCTCATAATCTCCAGTTCTTTTTTCCTGCCCACAATTCCCGTGAACATAATATTAAAATAATTAACCAGTCCGACACACAGAAGTATCACACTGATACTTCCGAACATAATCCTGTTTCCACGAATGTAGTCTGCATTTTTCTTCATAAGATCTGATCTTGCAATGTAGAAAATGCCTGCTTCCCCTTCTCCGTCCGGGCTTGTCTGTGTATTGCTTTTCCGCCGCTGGTTTTCTGCCGAAAGAATCTTCTGGATTTCATGCATGATCTTTTTTTCTTTCTTTTTCTCTACGTTTAATTCCATGCAAAATGTCTTTCTCTTCGTAGATAAACGGTTAAATCCTTTTTCACTGACCAGATAATAGATATCTCCTTCTGCACCATGCCAGGTCTGGTGAATCTCCGGGAAGCCATCTGCCTGGTTATCCAGATAGCCGCTTAACGTATATTCTGTAGACGGCGTTTCTGCTTTTATTATCTCATCTTCCTTGTCTCTTTCTTTGTCCGTCATGGAATTCCACCGGATACATGCTTCTTTGTTCTTTAACGGAGATAAGCATACCGTTTCTCCCACTGCTTTTTCTGCCTGTTTTTCCTGCTTTTGTGACAGTTTATGATCATGGATGATCATTACCCCTGTTCCATTTTCCAGACTGTCCATATCGACTTTCAGTTTGTTCTTCTCTACATATGTTTTTAATGCTTTTAACTCATTTTCACTGACAATCTGAACCGTATCGGCATCCAGACCTTCGATCATCTTTGCCCCGGAAGCATAATCAATACTGATTTCTTCCGCATATTCTACATTGTTTCCCAGATAAGTATCCTCTTCCAACGGGCGTATTCCATCTCTGGATATGGTGGAAAGCACATAGGCTCCTTCGGTTATGTGAGATTCTTCTTTCTTCACACCTGCAAGGTTCCATAATTGCTTCCGCACCTTTTCGGATATCGGTGAAAATTCATCATAGTCATTGTCATATAACAACTCGAAATTATTTCCTTCTGATTTCAGTGGATCTTGATCCGGTGACTGTGTCTGATATTCCGTCCCGCTTCCATCTTTTTGTGCATACTCGCTGAATGCTCCTGCAATCAGAAAATCCGGTCTCTGATTGATGATATTAGCATAATCACTTCCAGTTGTGATCACCATAACGATCAGGAACATTTCTATTCCAAGGAACATTGAAATGACTGTGATGACAAATCTCTGCCGGTATCTTGTGACGTTTTTCCACGCCATAAAGCACAGTTCCTGTGTTTCGCTTCTTTTTTTCTTATTAAAAGTGCCTTTTCCCAGGTCTGTCCTTCTACGATGCCTTTTCTTTCTTCCGATCTGCTCCGTGTAATGCATTCCCTCTATACAGGTTCTGTTTACCGTCTGCCTGATCACCTGTTCCGACGCACCCAGAATTACCAGTAACGTGAAAGCTACCGCTAACAGCAAGATTTCTACCCGGAAAATCTGCAATTCCTCCGCGCCTCCATAACCGTTCAGATACTGCCTTCCCAATAGCTCCGGTAGCAGATATCTCAGCAACAGAACCGACAATCCAGTACCTGCAATACCGCCCGGCACTATTGTCCGCATAATCTGCCGGATATAGATCTTACGGATCTGTTTTCTCGTTGTACCGATTGTATGAAGCAGTGCCATCTGCCGGATATCGCCCGACATGGAGATCTGCATCACATTGTAGACAAGTAAGAACATTCCGCAGATAATCACAACAGCCTCTACTGCTGCCATTCCATAACTTCCCGTCATCTCTTTTACAGCCCGGTTCTTTGCCGTATCTGTCGCGATGATCTGTTGGGAATTGTCCTTCATCGGTACATCTTCATATAATTTTTCTTCTGTATCCTTCCAGTCCATGTCATTCGACTGACAGATCAGAATATCCGAACCTTCTTCGATATCATACCCCCAGTCTTTCAGTTTCTTTTCTGACACATATCCGATTGCTTTGCTTTTTCCATTATCTTCTGTATAAGCACTGTACCAGCCTGATAATTCAAACTCTTCTTTTTCTGTCTGAAAAAAGCTGATTGATACATCAAGTGCTATCTTCATCCCTCTTTTCGGATTATTAATTCCCAGCTTTTTTAATGTCTTTACCGGAAGCATGATTTCCTGCTGCTTTTCCGGATATGTTCCATGGATATCGGTATAGGCAGGTTTCATCATCTTTTTCCATGCGGTCTGATCCAGTACCTGTATGGAACAGATGGCAGTTTCCCCCATTTTCATTCTTCTTCCGGTTTCTTTTACATATCCTAAAGAACGTACTTTTTCATACTGCTGTTTTGTTCCCTCTTCTATATAAGTGGATGCCGTTGTTCCATCCATCCGGATGTTTTTCGTATATTCTGCATTTATTTTCCCGTAAGCCGTGCCAAAGACAAATGTCAGTGTAAGAATGCATAAAATGACTGCTCCCATGAGAATCCGGTTTCTGCCTCTATTACATTTTCTGATTGCTTCCGAAAGCAGCCGGATCACGTTCGTATTATTGTTCGGTGTAAATCCATTCATTTCATTACACCTCCGCATCGTATAATTTCCCGTCTTCTACGCGCAGGATACGGTCTGCCATCTGTGCGATTGCTTCCTGATGGGTCACAACAATCACCGTCTGGTGGAATCTTGCTGCACAAGTCTTCAACAATGAAATTACTTCCATACTTGTGACAGAGTCCAGATTTCCTGTTGGCTCGTCGCACAAAAGTACTGCCGGCTTTACCATTAACGCCCTTGCAATTGCCACTCGTTGTTGTTGTCCGCCGGACAGTTCTTCCGGGAGATTCTCTAACTTTTCTCCAATCTTTAACGTTCTGACAATATCTTCCAGCAATTTTTCATCAATCTCTGCACCGTCCAGTCTGAGCGGAAGTACGATATTCTCATATACATTGATAACAGGGATCAGATTATACTGTTGAAATACGAATCCGATATTCCTTCTCCTGAATATCGTGCGTTCATCTTCCGTCATATCTTTCAGACTGTTGCCGCGTATCCAGACGCCACCTGCAGTGGGTTCATCCAGGCCGCCCAGGATCTGAAGCAATGTCGTCTTCCCGCTTCCTGATGTACCGATGATTGCGAGGAATTCCCCTTCTTCTACAGACAGACTTACTCCGTCCAGTGCGTGGACTTCGTAGTTATCTGTCACATAATATTTTTTTAATCCTGATGCTTTTATCATTTCCATAAGATTTTTCTCCTTGCTCATAGTTGTGTCTATTTCGTATACAGAACTTTCACATATCTTCTACAGCATACAGGACAAATCTAACAAACTTCTAACAGACCGGAAGATTTATCTCCATCATCAGGCCGTTTTCCGGATATCTGCTTTTTGCGATTATATATCCGCCATGAAGGCTTATAATTTTTCTTGCCAGATAAAGCCCGATTCCATAGCCTTTCTGTGTGGTCACGTTCTTTCCTCTGTAGAATCTCTGGAAAATCTTATGCTCTTCTCCCTTTTCAATTCCAAGCCCATTATCTTTTACAGTAATCTTTGCATGCATTTCATTCTTCTGGATTCTCATTTCTATGATTCCGCCAGGCCGGCTGTATTTCACGGCATTATCCAGAAGATTATCGATTGCTTCCCCAATCCAGTTGGCATCATGCGGACAGTTGACTTCCTGCAGCAGCTCTATCCTAAATGCAATCTGTTTTTCTTCTGCCCTCTTTTGAATTCTTCCAAGACAGTTTCTCACAGTCTTTAACAGATCCGTCTCTTCTTTCCGTATCTGAATCATGTTCTGCTCAAGTCTGGACATCTTCACGAATCCTTCTGTCAGGAATTCCAGTTGTTGTTCTCCGGATCTCATCGCATTTAGATAGTTATCCACATTTTCATCCGTCTTTGTCCCGGTTTTACTCCATTCTTCCTCTAATAATTCCTGATATGTCCTGATATTGGCAAGGGGTGTCCGCATCTGGTGTGCAATCTCTGAAATCAGCTTCTGGATCTCATCTTTACTCTTCTCCGCAGCTTCTGTCCGTCCATTTAACATTTCCTGGATCCTTACCAGTCTGGATTCCAGTCTTGCATATAATGTCTCTTCTCCTGCTTTTGTTTCCCGGATCTTTTCCTCTCGCAATATCTTTTCCATACATTCTGCCAATAACTTAAGTTCTTTCTGTCTGCATTTTCCCTGATAAACATATATGGCAGTTCCACCCAGAATTACTCCTGCCGTTACTGCCACTACGATTATTATGATATTCATTCTTTTCTCTTCCTTTTTGTATCTGCCATTACTTTTTCAGACGCACTCCAGCTTGTATCCCAATCCAAATACATTTTTCAGATATATCGGTGATCCTGCATCTGTTTCTATCTTTTTCCGCAGCCGGTTGATCGTAACACTGACGGTATTATCCACTACAAACTGGCCATCCAGTCCCCATACATATTCCAGGATATTTTCTTTCGTCAGTACATTTCCCTGATTGTACATCAGATATTCCAGTAACTGATATTCTCTGGCTGTAAGGATAATTTCCTTTTCGTTCTTGTATACTTGCTTCTTATCAGGAAATAATATTATTTCTCCGCATGCCAGTTGTTTTTCTCTGTTGTTCCGTCCGATCACTGCCTCTATACGCTTTAGAAGCACTTTCATGGAAAATGGTTTTACCACATAATCGTCTGCTCCTGTGTCAAATGCTGTCAACATATCCGTTTCTTCGTCTCTTGCTGTCAGGAAAATGGCCGGTATCTCTGCCTTTTTCCGGATCTTTTTGTAACATGCAAGTCCATTGCCGTCCGGAAGTCCAATGTCAATGAGAAGAAGGCTCTCACTGCCTGTAATTGTAGTAAGAGCCTCTTGTTTTGTGTATGCGGATACGGTCTGATAGCCTGCGTTTTGCAGTGCTGTTTTGAGTGCCTGATGTAATAATGTGTCGTCTTCTATAATTCCGATCGTCATATATTTTCTCTCCAATCACTACGTTCTTTCCATATATTTTTCCGTGTGTTTATTCATCCATACAAACACCCCGACACAGATGACAATAGACACCATCGATCCTGCCGTCGTACTGCTGACACCGCCAAACTGTCCGACTATAAATAAATCTGCCATACCATATAATGTCTGCAAAAAGTACGATAACAGATATGGCAGTGAAAAATAAATGACTGTTTTAAATACACTTCCTGCTGTTAAATCTCTTTCCATATTGTAATGTCCTTATCTTTAGAAATACTCATTTCTTAATTCTATTCCCAATTACAAAGTTAGTCAACGAGTGAACTACCCATTGTCTAAAGCCAATGGGCTTCCTGCTTCGCAGACCTCGTAA
>ERZ1026901.223-NODE-223-length-50134-cov-7.835081_pt1 | contig 50134 bp, 50 predicted proteins | sample MGYA00380179_ERZ1026901 | MGnify/ENA primary metagenome ERZ1026901 (study PRJEB33269, sample SAMEA4719815) | human gut metagenome | biome: human-associated habitat; feature: organic feature; material: feces | place: Cameroon | collected 2013-10 ... | reverse complement strand
ACCTTGTATTATGATTGATAAGGAAACATTGTTACTAAAAAGCTATTTATTAGAAAAACTTATTAATAATCGTTACACTCATAAGGAGAAAAGCAATGGCAAAAGTTGGAATTGTAATGGGCAGCGACTCTGATATGCCGGTTATGGCGCAGGCTGCCGAAGTACTGGAACAGTTTGGTATTGATTTTGAAATGACGATCATTTCCGCTCACAGAGAGCCTGATACATTTTTTGAGTACGCAAAGAGCGCCGAGAGCAGAGGCATGAAGGTTATTATCGCCGGCGCAGGAAAGGCAGCACACCTTCCGGGAATGTGCGCAGCGATCTTCCCGCTTCCGGTCATCGGAATCCCGATGAAGACTTCTGATCTGGGCGGTGTAGATTCCCTCTACTCGATCGTTCAGATGCCGTCCGGTATCCCGGTAGCGACAGTAGCGATCAACGGCGGAAAGAATGCCGGTATCCTTGCAGCAAAGATTCTCGCGGCATCCGATGCGGATCTCCTTGAAAAGTTAAAAGCATATTCTGAGAAGATGAAGACGGAAGTAGAGAACAAGGCAGAAAAGCTTGATCAGATCGGATACAAAGAGTATCTTGCATCCATGAAAAAGTGATCGTAACTGTTCAGTACCCTCACAGTTACGCGCAAAAATCCGTTCCAAATCGGCTGTGCCGATAGGATTTTTGTCTTCTATTCTAAGTTTTTTACGGTCAGCGCAGTAAATGCGCAGACCTATTGAATAGTTACAAGTGATCAACAGCTGTGTTGAAATAGTAACGGGTAAAAGCTGGGACATGACGGCAGATCATATGCCGGAAGAATGTCCGAAACTTAAGATTCTCCAGGAGGAAATACATATGGATTACAAGAAAGCCGGAGTTGATATCGAGGCGGGTTACAAGTCTGTAGAACTGATGAAAGAGCACGTAAAGAAGACGATGCGTGAGGAAGTTTTAGGAGGTCTTGGCGGATTTTCCGGTGCATTCTCCCTCGCAAAGATCAAAGATATGGAGGAGCCGGTCCTTCTCTCCGGTACCGATGGATGCGGAACAAAGGTAAAGCTTGCGATGATCATGGATAAGCATGACACGATCGGTATCGACGCAGTCGCAATGTGCGTCAACGATATCGCATGTGCAGGCGGTGAGCCGTTATTCTTCTTAGACTATATTGCATGTGGAAAGAATATTCCGGAGAAGATCGCGGATATCGTAAAAGGTGTTGCGGAGGGCTGTCTCCAGTCTGAAGCTGCCCTGATCGGCGGCGAGACCGCGGAGCATCCGGGTCTTATGGCAGAGGATGAGTATGACCTTGCAGGTTTCTCCGTTGGCGTCTGCGATAAAAAAGAGATGATCACAGGCGAGGATCTTCAGCCGGGTGATGTACTGATCGGAATGGCTTCCACAGGCGTTCACTCCAACGGTTTCTCTCTTGTCCGCAAGGTATTTGAGAAAGAGATGACTGCGGAGGGCTTAAATACATACTACGACGAGCTTGGAAAGACTCTCGGTGAGACACTTCTCGCTCCGACAAGAATCTACGTGAAAGCTTTAAAGAATGTGAAAAAGGCAGGCGTTACCGTAAAGGCATGCAGCCATATCACAGGCGGCGGCTTCTATGAGAATGTTCCGCGTATGTTAAAGGACGGTGTCTGCGCCGTGATCCACAAAGACAGCTACCAGATCCCGCCGATCTTCCCGATGATGCAGAAAAAAGGTGATATCGACGAGAAGATCATGTACAATACCTTCAACATGGGAATCGGTATGGTCGTTGCAGTCGCAGAGGAAGATGTCCGCACAACCATGGCAGCCATGAAGGCAGCAGGAGATACCTCGTATATCATCGGCTCCATCGAGGCAGGAGAAAAGGGAGTGACCTTATGTTAAGAGTCGGCGTTCTTGTTTCCGGCGGTGGAACGAATCTTCAGGCGATCTTAAATGCCATCGACGCGGGAGCGATCCGCAACGCGAAGGTGGAGGTTGTGATCAGCAATAACGCAGGCGCGTTTGCCTTAGAGCGGGCAAAAAAACATGGGATCCCGGCGGAGTGCCTGTCACCGAAGGACTTTGCGTCCAGAAATGAGTTTAATGAGGCACTGGTCGCAAAGATCGATTCCTACGATCTGGATCTCATTGTGCTGGCCGGATATCTTGTGAAGATCCCGGAGATCATGATCGAAAAATACAGAAATAAGATCATCAATATCCATCCGTCCTTAATTCCGTCCTTCTGCGGCGTTGGATTCTATGGGCTGAAGGTTCATGAGGCAGCGCTTCAGAGAGGTGTAAAGATCACCGGAGCGACGGTACACTTTGTGGACGAGGGAATGGATTCCGGCCCGATCATTTTACAGAAAGCAGTTGAAGTGAAAAAAGGTGACACGCCGGAAATCCTTCAGCGCCGTGTTATGGAAGAGGCGGAATGGAAGATCCTGCCGAAGGCCATCGACATGATCGCAAACGGAGAGATTTGACAGGAGGAAGAACGGATGAAGGTTTTAATCGTTGGCAGCGGCGGAAGAGAGCATGCGATCGCATGGAAAGTAGCCCAGAGTAAAAAAGTTGATAAGATCTACTGTGCGCCGGGCAATGCCGGAATTTCAGAGGTAGCAGAATGTGTGCCGATCGGTGCCATGGAATTTGATAAATTAGTTGCTTTCGCGAAGGAAAAAGAGATCGATCTTACCGTGATCGGTATGGATGATCCGCTTGTGGGCGGAATCGTTGATGTCTTTGAGAAAGAGGGACTCCGTGTATTCGGACCGAGAAAGAATGCGGCGATCCTTGAGGGGTCCAAGGCATTCTCCAAAGACCTCATGAAAAAATATAATATCCCGACAGCGGCTTATGAGACATTCACGGACCCGGAAAAGGCTCTGGAATATCTTGAGACCGCAAAGATGCCGATCGTATTGAAGGCGGACGGTCTTGCGCTTGGAAAAGGCGTTCTGATCTGTCAGACATTAGAAGAGGCAAAAGAGGGCGTTAAGACGCTCATGATGGATAAGAAGTTCGGCTCTGCGGGTGATGAGATCGTTATCGAGGAGTTTATGACAGGACGCGAGGTATCCGTACTGTCCTTCGTGGACGGAAATATCGTAAAGATCATGAGCTCTGCCCAGGACCACAAGCGTGCAAAGGACGGCGATCAGGGCTTAAATACCGGCGGTATGGGAAACTTCTCCCCAAGCCCGTTTTATACAAAAGAAGTCGATGAGTTCTGTAAGAAATATATTTATCAGGCTACCGTTGATGCCATGAAGGCAGAGGGAAGACCGTTTAAGGGGGTTATCTTCTTCGGACTTATGCTGACACCGGACGGACCGAAGGTCCTCGAGTACAACGCGAGATTCGGTGACCCGGAGGCTCAGGTCGTTCTTCCGAGACTGGAAAACGATATTGTGGACGTCTTCGAGGCATGTATCGACGGAACGCTCGATCAGGTCGACTTAAAGTTCGACAATGACCGCGCGACCGTATGCGTGATCTTAGCGTCCGACGGCTACCCGGTAGAGTACAAAAAGGGATTCCCGATCGAGGGCCTTGAGAAATTCAAGGGAAAAGACGATTACTATGTCTTCCACTCCGGCACAAAGTTCAACGAAAACGGCCAGATCGTCACCAACGGCGGCCGTGTCCTCGGTGTGACCGCGACTGGAAAAGATTTGAAGGAAGCCAGAAAGAAAGCCTATGAGGCGACGGAATGGATCTCATTTGAGAATAAGTACATGAGACATGATATCGGTAAGGCGATCGACGATATTCACTCATGATTTAACAGAATTATTGATATCTGTTCGAACAGGAAACGATCGATGATACAGGAAACAGGGACATTGGATTAAGAAATCAAATGTCCCTGTTTTTATGTAACAGGAAATTCCGAGGAATTCCCTGTTACATAAAAAGGCACATTCTTTTCCATTCACAAAGAATCTCCTCCAATTCCTTTTCGAAAATCATGATATTGCAATTTTCGCGGTGTTCATATAATATGAAGGTGTGTGATCGTATGAAAATGCAACGAAATGGCAAAGGTTCGGGGATTATGCAGAAAGGGGATTTTTATGGCAAAGAAAATGGAAGAGGGGTACGGAACAAAGGTTCTGATGAATGTGGCGGATGCGGATCATGTGGATCTTTCGGAGTTTTCAGAGGAGAAAGCGAAGGAGACGAGACGGTTTCATGAGAGCATTCCGGTGTATAACCGGACGCCGCTTGTGCATTTACGGGGGCTTGGGGAAAAGCTTGGCGTAAAAGGAATCTATGTGAAGAATGAAGCGGAGCGCTTTGGCATGAAGGCGTTCAAGGGACTTGGCGGAACATACGCGATGTTCCGGATCTTGTGCAGGGAACTTGGTCTTGACCCGGAAAAGGTAGATTTTTCAGAGTTTCAGAAGAAGGAAACCCGGGAGAAGACTGCGAAGTATACCTTTGTGACTGCAACGGACGGAAACCACGGAAAGGGAGTTTCCTGGGCCTCCGGACTCTTTGGGGCACAAGCTTACGTTTATATGCCGAAAGGCACCGTAAAGGCCCGTGAGGAGGCTGTACGGCAGGCAGGTCCGGCGGAGGTGACGGTCACAGACTGGAATTACGATGATACGGTGAAATATGCGAAGAAGATGAGTGAGGAACACGGCTGGTTTCTGATCCAGGATACTTCCTGGGACGGATATGAAGAGATCCCAGGCTGGATCATGGAAGGGTATCTCACGATGGCATCGGAGGCGGCAGAGCAGATCGAGGCATTGGGAGAGATCCCAACTCATGTGTTTTTACAGGCGGGTGTCGGTTCCATGGCAGGGGCTGTCGCAGGATATCTTGTGAACCATTATGGGAAGAAGGCACCGAAATTCCTGATCGTGGAGCCGGATGTGGCAGACTGTATCTTTAAGTCCGGGGAAGCCGGAGAACTCCGCTCAGTGGACGGAGCACCGGAGACGATCATGGCGGGCTTAAACTGCGGAACACCGTGTAAATCCATATGGCCGGCGTTAAAGGAGCTTCCGACGGCTTATGTCACCTGTAAAGACTATGCGGCGGCTCATGCCATGAGGACCTACGCAAAGCCGGTGGGGGATGACCCGGTGATCGTATCCGGCGAATCCGGGGCATCGACTATGGGAGCTGTACTGATGCTGTTGGAACGCCCGGAACTTGAGGCTGCGAGAAAGGCGCTGGGACTTGGAGCGGATTCTGTGATCCTGCTGATCAACACGGAAGGTGATACGGATCCGGTGTCCTATCGGAATATTGTGGAGTTCGGGGCGTATCCGCTGCCGTAAAGGTGAATGGAAATTATAAAGTGTTTATGATATAATGAGCGAAAGAGAGTCATAGAGAGCTTGCTCACTTTTTGCTAACGACAGAGTGAGTGAAAATTTAGTTGGAATGGGGGCGAAGAGACGTATGGCAGGATTGCAGAAACTTCCGGTTGGTGTGGAAGACTTTGAAGAGATTCGAAAAGAAAAATTTTACTATGTTGATAAAACGGGACTGATTGAGCAGCTGTTAAATAAATGGGGAAAAGTAAATCTTTTTACGCGTCCTCGCAGATTCGGAAAATCTCTGAATATGAGCATGCTGCGAAGCTTCTTTGAGATTGGAACGGACCCTGAACTATTTAAAGGTCTGTACATTTCAGAAAATCAGGAACTGTGTGAATCATATATGGGAAAATTCCCGGTTATTTTTATCAGTTTAAAGGGAGTAAATGCTGAGAATTTCGAGAATGCTCAAAAAATTCTGGTAAAGATCATTAATGGGGAGACAAGACGGCTTCTCGGACATCTTGAACGCAGTCGTTTGAGTGATATTGACAGAAAAATGTTTGAAAAGTTATTGGAAGAGGATATGAATCAGGCATCTTTGGCATATAGTCTCCGTGAACTCTCAGAACTGCTTGAAAATTATTATAAAGAAAAAGTTATTATTTTGATCGATGAATATGATGTTCCATTGGCAAAAGCGAATACCCGGGGATATTATGATCAAATGGCACTGTTGATTCGTAACTTCTTTGAAAATGCTTTGAAAACAAACAGCAGTTTGAAATTCGCCGTTCTCACAGGCTGTCTCAGAGTTGCCAAGGAAAGCATTTTTACAGGTCTCAACAATTTTAAAGTATTTCCAATCACCAAAGTCGCGTTTGATGAGTATTTTGGGTTTACAGACCCAGAAGTAAAGCAAATGCTTTCTTACTATGGGATGGAGCAGAAATACGATACAGTCCGGGAATGGTATGATGGATATCGGTTCGGAAAAGTAGATGTGTACTGCCCGTGGGATGTGATCAATTACTGCAGCGATCATATAGATGATCCGGACATTCCGCCGCAGAATTACTGGGCGAATACGAGTGGAAACGAAGTGATCCAGCAGTTCCTTGAATGTATGGGAAAGGAACAGAAGCTGACAAAAACAGAGCTGGAACGCCTGGTAAATGGGGAAATCGTCCAGAAGGAAATCAACCAGGAACTGACATATAAGGAGCTTTATTCTTCCATGGATCATCTGTGGAGCGCGCTTTTTATGACAGGCTACCTGACAACGCGTGGAGAGCCTGACGGAAACCGATATAATCTGGTCATTCCCAACAGGGAGATCCGGAATATCATTACAAACCATATCCTGAAGCTCTTTAAAGAAAATGTGGCGCATGATGGAAAAACGGTAAATGAATTTTGTAATGCGCTGCTCGCCGGAGATGCCGAATCTGTCGAGCAGATTTTTATGGAATATATGGCGAAGACCGTAAGTGTGCGGGATACATTTGTCCGAAAGCCGACGAAGGAAAATTTTTACCATGGACTGCTTCTGGGAATCTTAGGATATAAAGAAGGATGGTTTGTGACCTCGAATCGTGAGGCTGGAAATGGATTCAGCGACATCATGATCCAGATCGATGATGAAGATACGGGAATTATCATCGAAGTGAAATATGCGGAAAACGGTCATGAGGAACAGGAGTGCCAAAACGCACTGAGACAGATCGCAGAACAGGAATATATGGTGGCTTTCGAACAGAATGGCATTCATAAGATCCTGGCCTATGGAATTGCGTGCAACAGAAAAAAGTGCAGGGTCATGATGGAATCTTTCTCTTTACACATACCAAACTAGTAGGTATAATGGTATCTGGTCAATTGAAGTACAGACAGGATTGGAGATAGATATGTTAAATCAGTTCTCGAGAACACAGCTCCTCTTAGGAGCAGAAAATATGGACCGCCTCGCGAAGGCGAAGGTGGCGATCTTTGGAATCGGCGGAGTCGGCGGATATGTGGCTGAGGCGCTGGCAAGGAGTGGAGTCGGCTCTTTTGTGCTGGTGGATGACGATAAGGTCTGCCTCACGAACATCAACCGCCAGATCATCGCGACGAGAAAGACCATCGGACAGTACAAGGCGGAGGTCATGCGTGACCGGATCCTGGAAATCAACCCGGATGCCCAGGTGGAGGTCAGAAAGTGTTTTTACCTTCCGGAAAACGCCGACGAATTTGATTTCACGGAGTATTCCTATGTGGTGGATGCTGTGGACACCGTGACAGCAAAGCTTGAGATCATCATGAGAGCCATCAGCTGCGAGATTCCGGTCATCAGCAGCATGGGGGCAGGAAACAAGCTGGACCCGACACAGTTCCATGTGGCAGATATCTATAAGACCAGCATGTGTCCGCTTGCGAAGGTCATGCGCCGCGAGTTAAAGAAGCGCGGAGTGAAGAAATTAAAGGTGGTTTATTCCACAGAGCCGCCGGTAGAGCAGCAGGAAGACATGAGCATCAGCTGCCGGAAAAACTGTATCTGCCCGCCGGGCGCAAAGCATAAATGCACCGAGCGCCGCGCAATTCCGGGCAGCATCGCGTTTGTTCCGTCTGTTGCGGGACTGATCCTGGCGGGGGAGGTCGTGAAGGATCTCTGTGTGATGCCGCCGAAGAAAGCGGAGCAGGAGAACGCGTAGTTTTCTTTGGGGCAGCATGAATTTAAACTGCATTTAGAAAGATGAAAAAGGATACCAAAGAGGTGTCCTTTTTTATTTACGCGAGCAACGAGCCAAAGTCCATGATTGAATGAGACCTTGGAGACTGCCGCAATAACTGGAGAAGCTCGCAAAGCGTGCTCCTCATAGTTTATACGGACAAGAAGATAAAGTTCAGACTCGCATGAGCATCAGAGTGGCTGGGTATCAGCGTCGTTTGTTCAGGGGACCGAAACAGGGGGGATCAGCCGCGATAACCTGAGGAGCTTGAAATAGCTGCGTATTTTTTACCTCATATATAACTGATAATTCATTCCAACATACGAGCTATTCATAAGGATTATTTGACAGCACACATTATAAACGTGTATAATAAAAAATTGTACATGCCAATTTAACAGACTGGCGCGTTTTAGTATTGAAGCTTCAAATGTACGCTTTGGGGGAGCGGGTGCCTGTCTGTCATGTTATATCGAAAAGGAGAAAATTTACTTATGGTAACAGCAGTTATCGAAGCGGTGTACCGCTTCTTATGGGGAGACCTGTTTACGATTCCGCTGGGGAATGGAAATGGGATCGGGATCCCGCTTCTTGTTTTGCTTTTGATCCCGACGGGAGTCTATTTTACGATTCGGACAAGATTTCTTCCGATCCGCCTGTTTCCGGACATGATCCGGGCTTTGAACGGAAAGAAACAGGAGAAAGGCGGCCTGTCGCCGATCCAGACTTTGTTTGTGTCCACAGCGACCCGCGTGGGAATGGGAAACCTCGTTGGAGTCGTTGCGGCGATCTCGGCAGGTGGTGCCGGTGCTGTGTTCTGGATGTGGTTATCGGCAGCGCTTGGGGCCTCCACAGCGTTTGTGGAGGCGGCTTTAGCGCAGCTTTATAAGGAAAAGGACCCGCTCTACGGCGGTTACCACGGTGGTCCGGCTTACTATATCCACAGCTATGCGGAGCGTGTGAGAAAGAAAAAACTGAAACGTTCCGTGATCGCGGTCCTGTTTGCACTGTCTGGCCTGATCTGCTGGGGTGGAATCAGCCAGGTCATCAGCAACTCTGTGGCGTCGGCATTTGAGAATGCCTTTGGAATTTCGCCGCTCGTGACGACGGTAGTCCTCGTCGTGATCTCTGCGGTGATCGTTATGAGAAAGAACGCTACGGTCCGCGCCCTTGATGTGATCGTTCCGATCATGGCGGGCTGCTATTTTGTGATCACCTTGTTTATCATCGCGACCCATTTGAGCAGCGTTCCTGGCGTGTTTGCGAGGATCTTTGCGGAAGCCTTCGGACTCCGCCAGATCGCGGCGGGTGGCTTTGGCGCGGTGCTCATGAACGGCGTGAAGCGCGGCCTGTTCTCCAATGAGGCAGGTTCCGGTTCCGCACCATGCGCGGCGGCTGCGGCGGAGGAGAGCGACCCGGTAAAGGTCGGTCTCGTGCAGGCGCTTGGCGTATTTATCGACACCATTGTGATCTGCAGCTGCACGGCGATGATCATGCTGCTCGTCCCGGAAGAACTGACGACGGGGCTTGCGGGAATGGATCTTTTACAGAAAGTCATGAGCTACTATATGGGTGAGTTCGGCGTGGTATTTATCGCGGTGACGCTGGCGTTATTCAGCTTCTCGACGTTTCTCGGCATTCTGTTCTATGCCAGATCCAACGTGGCGTACCTGTTCGGAAACTGCTGGTGCTATCAGACACTCTACAAGATCTTTGCCCTGATCATGCTGTTCGTCGGCGGATTGCAGGCGTACACGGTGGTGTGGGATCTCGGAGACGTGGGCGTTGGTCTTATGACGGTGTTTAACCTTATAGTGCTGTTTCCGCTGTCAGGGGAGGCATTGCGGGCGCTGAAAGAGTATGAGGAGAAAAAGACAAATAAGTAAGAAATAAAGTAACTGTTCTGCAGGTCTGCGCACTTGCCGCGTTGACCGTATGAAACACAGGCGAGAAGGCGCTGAACAGTTACGAAATAAAGAAAAAAGATCTGTCAGGATACCGAAGATAGTTTCGTACGGTATGCTGGCGGATCTTTTTTGTTATGGACTTTACCCAGGAAAGTCCGCCTCGATGGTCAGCGATTTCCCATCCGCTGTGGTCGCCTGGATCCGGCCCCGGTGGGTATTCACGATGGCTTTCGCAATAGCGAGTCCGATTCCGTAGCCGCCGGTGGCGGAATTTCTCGACCGGTCAGACCGGTAAAAACGATCAAAGAGGTGCGGGAGCTCTGTGGCATCGACTTCGACAGCGGTGTTGAATACGGAGAGCCGGATCTGGCGTCCCGTTTTTTTAAGGCTGACCATTATCGTTCCGTTCTCCGGGGAATATTTTAACGCGTTGTCCAGGAGAATGGAGGTCAGCTGACGGATCATCTTTTCGTTTCCGTTCATGGAGACTGCCGGCTGGATATCCATGAGAAATTCCTTTTTCTGCGTCTTCGCCGGCGCCTGGAAGGAAGCGGCCGTCTCGGTGACGATCTCGGAAAGCGGAAACTCGATCATCGCCGCCGTATTGTCCTCCTCCTCCATTCTGGTGAGACAGATCAGGTCGTTTGTGAGGGTGGTCATGCGCCGCACCTGCTTTTTAATATCGGCGAGCCATTCGCTGTCCCCGACCTCTATGGAGAGCACGTCCGCGTCAGCGTCAATGATGGCGAGGGGCGTTTTTAATTCATGTCCGGCGTCGGTGATAAAGAGCTTCTGCTTTTCATAACTTTCCACCGTGGGATTTACGATCCGTCTGGAAAAATAGATGATCAGCAGGAAGACAAGGATAAAGCCTGCGATCGCCACCTGGGTGATCGTGATCCAGAATGCCCGGAAATTTGAGAGAGAGCGTCGGCAGTCGAGAAAGGTGATCTGCGTCCCAGCGTCCTCAATATTTACGATATACCGGTAATTTCCGATAAAACCATGGTCTTTTCCGCCTGCCAGCACCTCAATGGCGTACTGGGCGGCGGTGACGGAATTGACGGCGGCGATCTGGTCCACATCGATCAGGCCGCAGGAATCACTGGAGGTGAGAGTGACGGAGAAATATCTCGACTCATAGGGGAGCTCCGCCTGAAAGAGATCGCTTTTTTCCTTGCTTTCCATGTGCTTCCAGGAATTCGGAAAATGCCCATCGTTGTCGGCCAGCACGCCCAGGATCTCGTCGGCCTCTGTGACTACATGGGAGTAGCTGATGGCGACGCTGATCCCGACGATCAGGGACAGCACCGCGAACAGGGAGAGCATGGAAACCGCGATAAGTTTGACCTGTAGGGAGCGGATTAGTTGATTGCCGCCAGGGAATAAGCGCCGTTTCCATCCGGCATGATCTGGATGTCGGCGTGCAGGGCTGCCAGTTTCTTTGTGAGATAAGAAATGTAGATCCATACGATATTCACCTCTATATCCGGTTCGTTTTTCCAGATCCGCTCCATGAAGCATTCAGCCGGGAGCGGGTGCCCCGGACTGCACAAAAGCATCTCCAGCATCTGGAATTCCTTGTTGCTGAGCCGGAAGCTGCCGGTGGAGGATGTGACCTCGAAGGTAGTCCGGTTTAATGAAATATTTCCGCGGGAAAGGGTGGCAGATTCCCGATCAATGCTCTGGGTGCGGAGCATGGCACGGATCCGGGCGAGGAGTTCCTGGACGGAGAAAGGTTTTGTCAGGTAGTCATTGGCGCCGGTATCGAGTCCAAGGACTTTGTCATCTACCTCTGCCTTTGCGGTGAGCAGCAGGACCGGGATCCTGTTTCCCGCCTGACGGACTGCCTTTAATACTTCCAGACCGTCTTTTTTCGGCATCATGATATCTAAAATGGCGGCGTCATAGATGCCATTTGAAATTGCGTCCAGTGCCGTCTCGCCGTCGAAGACGGGATCTACAGAATATCCGTTTCGCTCTAAGAGCACCTGAACCGCCCGGGAAAGGGAAGGTTCATCTTCTGCCAGAAGAAGCTTCATATGTAAAAACCTCCTGAAAAAGTTTTGCTGTTATTTTTAACGATTTCGATAATACAGGGAAAATAAGGAGAATCTGTGAAAACAGGTTGAAAAATCTGGGAATTGGAAAAGTTTAGAAAGTGAACACACTTTTTTCAATGAAATTTTGAAAAGTGGGGGTAGAATCTGAGCAAATGAATAACAGAGGGAGTAGAAAAATATGATTGCAAAAGAGTTTTACGGAGATAAATTAGAGGTTCTTGAGACTGCGAGAACCGACATGCTGAAACTGCTGGAAGAATTTCCCGATGACAAAAGATCTGGATTCCATGCAATCCAGTACACCTGTTCCAGGATCAAATCGCCGGACAGCATGATCGGGAAGCTGAAGAGAAAATCTCTGCCGGAGACCCTGGAATCGGCGCTGGGCTCAGTCCACGACGCTGTGGGAATCCGGGTCATCTGCTCCTTCGCGGACGACGTCTTTAAGGTGGAAAAATGGCTGAAAAGTCAGGAAAATTATGAACTGATCAAAGAAAAGGACTATATTTCCTATCCGAAGCCAAACGGATACCGGGGGATCCATCTGATCATGCGGGTGAGATCCGGTGAGGCTTCGGGAACCTATGTGGAGATCCAGCTCCGCACCATCGCCATGGATTTCTGGGCAAGTTTGGAACACCAGTTAAAATATAAGAAGGAGATCGGACATGCGGCGATGATGGGTGGAGAATTGAAACAGTGCGCGGATGAGATTGCGTCGGTGGATCTCTCGATGCAGACAATCCGGGATATTATCCAGACGGAGGAATAAGTGGGAAATGCTCCCGGCTGGAACAAAGACGGGAGCAGGGAAAAACTAACCGCGGATTCTCGCATGGACTCCGGAAGTGAGATCAGGATGGCGCAGACCGCAGATCCGTTTTTCACTGCCGCCTCCGATAAAGACGCGTTTCCAGACGTCCTGATCCAGCTCGTCATCGTGGACGTACACCTCAATATCACTCATTGGCGGGAGCGGTGTTCCGCCGAGGGTGAAGTTTCCGGCTTTATCCTGAAGCAGGATTCCTTCCTTCACGATCTCTTTCTGCATATAGGAAGAGACAAACTGGGCAGAGGAGAGATGGGTGACGAGTTCTAACATCAGGTCTATTTTTAAACTCTCTTCCGCGGACATCTCCGCTTTGTTCAGGGCAGCCGTGAGCTGCGATTCGTATTTTCCGAGAAAACTGCTGCATACAGATTCCAGCTCGGAGAGATCCTGTTTAAATTCTTTTGTGATTTCCATAAATATCCTCCTCGTATGATAAGTGTTTTTATTCAGTGGTCTGTGCGCCGGTCTGAACAGACAGACTGTAAGCGCGCAGTACCGGTCAACGCACAAAATTGCTGCATTGGATATGGATATCCTTGAGAGATGCAGATAGCAGACATCCGGATCACGTAAAAAAAGGACCGGATAAAATCCAATGACGACATTTAGTGAATGTCATTGCTGTCCCAATAATAACATATATTGTTTGGAGTGACAATTAGTGAATGCCAAACAAGGAGTGTTATTATATGTATAAAAATAAGGCAATGTCCGGCAGGAACAATATCTGCGGAATCAAGATCCATGAACTTCGCTGCAGGATGAACGATGTTTCACAGAAGCGTCTGGCGGATATGCTCCAGCTTCTCGGTCTGGATCTTGATAAAAACGCGATCCAGAGGATCGAGAGCGGAAAGCGGTTCGTGACAGACATTGAACTGCGGTACTTTGCGAAAGTTTTAAAGGTCAGTTATGAGGAACTTTTGGCCGGGGACGATCCTTTGGAAGATTGACGATCCCTGAGTAACAGGCTCCGGCAAAGGTATCCGTCCGTGCGACATGACGCCTTTTCAAGGAAAAGTCATCTTTTTCCTGAATCAGAAAAGCAATTTCGCAGGGGAGACCGTCATCGAAGATCCGATGGTAAGCGGGACTCCCGTCCTCGCGGACCAGAAGTTTTTCTAACGGAACCTTAAACAACTCACCGAGAACCAGCATATTCGGGAGAGAGGGGAGAGACTCCCCACGAATCCATTTGTAGATCGACTGGGGGCTGTCCAGTTCCAGCGCGTCCTGCAGATCACGGACAGTCATCTTTCTCTTCAGCATTTCATCGCGGATCTTTTTTCCGGTCAGTTTTTTCGATAGCTCTTTCATGCTTCATCCTCCAAATTCTCATCCGGGCAGACTGATGTCAACTGTCGGCGATTCAAAAATGCTTCCGGCAGCGGGTAACGCAGGTATTCATTCTTTTTATGAGGGGAACGGGCAGCGGATCCTTGCTGACCGGTATTAAGACTGAGAACTTTTGTTCTGTAAGTAGCTATATCATACTATAAAATTTGAATTTTGTCTTGAACTAAAAGGTTAAAATCGCAATTTTTTTAAAAAATTTGCTGATCCAAAATAAAAAGGCATGTAAAACCGTATCAGGCAGACCATTCCCTCCACGGAAATAACCGGGGAGAAAGGATCTGCGTGACGCAGTTTTACATACCTGAAAAATCAATCCTTAAAGATAAGAGAATAAAAATTACTTTCCCTGCCGCACCTTTAACGGGGCGATTTCTTTCCGATATACATGGAGAAGGCATACGCCGCTGAAGATGATGGCAAAAACATCTGAGATCGGGAACGCGAACCATACCATGTGGAGACCGCTGATCTTTGCAAAGATAAATGCTGCCGGCAGAAGGACCACGAGCTGACGGAAAACAGATACCCATAAGCTCAGCATGCCGTGCCCCAGTGCCTGAAACATGGAAGAGCAGACGATGGAGCAGCCTGCGAAAAGGAAACTTATGGAGATGATCCGAAGCGCCGGGATACCGATCGAGAGCATGGTATCAGAAGCACTGAAGATCATTAAGAGCTTATCCGGCATGAGCTGGAAGACAGCGAAGCCGAGCACCATGATCGTTGTGGCATATACAGCGGCAAGCTTTACGGTTCCCATAATACGGTCCGGTTTTCCGGCACCGAAGTTGTAAGCGATGATCGGAACGGTTCCGTTGTTTAAACCGAAGACCGGCATAAATATAAAGCTCTGGAGCTTGAAGTAGACGCCGAATACAGCGGTTGCCGTTGAGGAGAAGGCGATGAGGATCTTGTTGATCCCAAAGGTCATGACACTTCCGATGGATGCCATGATGATGGAAGGAATTCCTACCGCGTAAATGTGGCTGATGATCTCGCCGCTTGGTTTAAAGCTCCTGAGAGAGATCGTGATCTCGTGATTTTTCGTCTTGTTTAAGTAGATACCGAGACAGAAAGCGATGATCTGTCCGAAGACGGTAGCACCTGCGGCACCGGCAATTCCGAGAGCCGGTGCGCCGAAATAGCCGAAGATCAGGATCGGATCCAGAATGATATTGATGATGGCACCGAGTCCCTGAGTGTACATGGAGTAGATCGTCTTTCCGGTAGACTGAAGGAGACGTTCACAGGCAATCTCCATGAAGAGTCCGAAGGAAGCCAGAGTACAGACTCTTAAATAGGTAGTTCCGAGATCTACGATCTCCTCGATATCGGTCTGGAGACGGAAGAACTGTCTCGCAAAGAAGAGGCCGAAGAGTGCAAATACGATGTAACTCATGGCTGCGAGGAACAGTGCGTGGTCCGCGATCCTGTTGGCGCGCTCAAAGTTCTTTTCACCGAGGTTTCTTGAGAGGGCGGCGTTGACACCGACACCGGTTCCTGTTGCCACAGCGATCATCAGGTTCTGGGCCGGAAAGGCCAGAGATACAGCGGTCAGGGCATTTTCACTCAGCTGCGCGACGAACATACTGTCCACAATGTTATAGAGTGCCTGGACGAGCATGGAGATCATCATCGGCACGGACATGGAGATCAGAAGCCGGTTTAAGGGCATGACGCCCATTTTGTTTTCTGTTGCCATTAGGGTAACTCCTTTCATAAAACATAGATAACCGTGAAGAAGTTTCACGGTTACAAACATACATTTCCCCATAAAGGGACACTGAATGGCATTATAAGGCAAAGGGACACGTTCGTCAACCGGAACAGGGCAATATGTTTTGATGGATTGACAAAAATGAAAGCCCGTCGTATCATTGAAATGATGTGAAAATTTCAGAGGTTCTGTCCGCGCGGATGCAGGGCACTGCATGCTGTGGGGATATGGAAGCCCGTGTCAACGAATAAGGAGAATCAGAATGATCCAGGATATCAACCCGCATAAATTTGATCTGACCTACGGCCAGCCGAAGGCGAAGGATGAGGACTATGTCCTTTATATAAAGAAGAGCAGGACACTTTTGAGAAAGGTGGATGAGGATAATCACGAGATCCCGCAGTTTTCCGATTTCCCGGAGGATAAGGAGACACTGAAGGAGAATGCGTATTACCTTTTTGCCATTGACGGAAACCACTATTACTATGTGACAGAGATGCCGGAACATGCTTCAGATGCGTATGAGCTCTGCCCAACCGCGGCGTACCGGAAGATGCATCCGATGTATCAGGCGTTTGCAGGGATCACGGCAACCCAGATCCATCGTTTCAAGGAGAGCAGAAAGTACTGCGGATGCTGCGGACATCTGATGGAGAACAGCAAGACCGAGCGTGCTCTTGTCTGCCCGGAGTGTGGACAGACGGAATACCCGAAGATCTCCCCGGCCGTGATCGTTGCGATTTCTGACGGGGACAGACTTTTGATGTCCAGATACCGCGTGAACAACAACCCGTACCGCGGATACGCACTGATCGCCGGTTTCGTGGAGATCGGAGAGAGCTTTGAGGAGACGATCCACCGTGAGGTCATGGAGGAAGTCGGACTGAAGGTTAAGAATATCCGCTATTATAAGAGCCAGCCGTGGGCATTTTCCGACACGGAGATGATTGGGTTCTTTGCGGAGCTTGATGGACCGGATAAGATCAAGCTTCAGGAGGATGAGCTCTCTGAGGCCGGCTGGTATCACCGCGATGAGATCCCGGATGAGACCATGATGAACAGCATCGGAAGTGAGCTTAAGATGGTATTTAAGTATGGAAGCCTTGAGAAATTTTATGAGGTGACGGGATATCAGGACCAGAATTAGGGACTTGTGGAACCGCATGCAGAGGACGGCTGAGCCTGTATAAGAATAAGTGAAAAAAACTTAAAAGAGCCGGGACCTGGATTTCGTGATCGAGCGAAATTCAGGTCCCGGCTCTTTTGGCAGATAAAATGAGCTGGATCTTTGGAAGGACCAGAATATGAATGGATCAGTTTCCGGATCAGGCCTTGCGGAAGGTCCGCGAGAATTCCAGAAATTCTCTCAGGGTATCCGGCATATCCTGGGGATGGCAGCAGAAACCGACGACACGTTTTGGAATCGGAACATCTAACGGGATCTCGATGAGGGTTCCGTTTTTTAAGTCGTCTTCGATGAAATCCCGGATGACACAGCCAATTCCGAGGCCGATCCGGGAGAACTCGATGAGGAGCTCCATATCGGTGGTCTCGAGGATCTGATTGATCTCGATCTGGTTTTCAGACAGGTAGGAATCCACATACTTCCGGCTCATGTTGGAGCGGTTTAAGAGCATGATGTTTCCATTCCTGAAGATATCGGTGTCACTTCCTTCCCTCAGATGAAAATTCTCCAGATAAGCCGGAGTACAGACAAAGGCATCACTGATCTCCATCACCGGCTGGAAATGGAGGCCCCTTCTGTTTTTTGGTTCCGCCACGAGACCGATATCGATCTTTCTGGTCTCGAGCATGTCGAGAGTCTGGTAGGTGGACTGGCTCTCGATGGCAATGTTCACATGCGGATATTTTCCGATGAATCCTTTTAAGTAAGGGAGAAGTACGTATTTGCACAGGGTGTTGCTGACGCCGATCTTCAGGTTTCCGATGTGGAAATCATGGATCCTTTTCAGCTCGCGCTCGCCGCGTCCGATGGAGTCGAAGGCGGTGTTCACGTGCTGGAAGAGGATGCTGCCTTCCCTTGTGAGCTGGACGCCCCGGGAATTCCGGTTGAAGAGCCGGATGCCGAGACTTTCCTCAAGCTTGCTGATGGCTTTGCTGATAGCGGGCTGGCTGATATAGAGCTCTTTGGCAGCGCGGGAGATATTGCCGCAGCGGGCTACTTCATAGAAAATTTTGTATTGTGACAGATGCTGTTCCATAAAAAATACTGCCGTCCGTTCCGGGACCGCAGGAGCATAACCCCCTTTCATACGTGGTATTCGTATTATTTATGTCTATTATATAGAATCTGGACGGGAGATGTCAATATGAAATGTGGAGATTGCGGATCTGCGATCGCGTGGACTTATGCGATCGCGCATAAGCCCAGCTCTTTCTTTAAAATATCACGGACAGCGTCAAGGATCCCGAGATGCGTTTCGAGATCGAGACGGTCGACGGTCATCTCACGTTTCCTGGTGCATCCGTCGACGCTCCCGGCAGCTACGGCGAGGCGGAGAGCCTCGGTTTCTTCTTCACGGGTCGGGAGAAGGTCCTTTTCAGCGATAAGGGAGCAGAGGGCGGCGATGCCGGTTCCCCACCAGTTGGAGACACCGCAGGCGAGAGTGATATCGGCGCTTTCGGCGGTGCAGATCGTTTCGCCGAAGGGGACAAAGCATTCGATCACATCGCGGTAGGTTCCCATACCCATCTCGTTGCCGCCGTCACCGATGGAGATCGTGGTGGCTCCGGCTTTTTTTGCCTCGGAGAGGAAGAGAGAGGAGTCGGTGATCATGTCATCGAGAATCTCACCGCGCATGCTGTGATAGTGGCCGTTGGCGGCCTTTCCGGGGCGTTCCAGAGAAATAAAATGGGTCGGTTCAAAGGTTTTGATGCAGCTTCGGATGAATTCGGCGGTGTCGGTCTTTGGCAGCATCAGGAGTTTCGCTTTTGGGGCACGGCAGCAGATGACATCGCTTACGATCGAAAATGCAGGTTCGTCGGTGATCACGAGCACGGATGCACCGAGGGCAGTCAGGGCAGCGGCGATATCAGCGGTGCCGAGGGGGCCATCAGTCTCGCCTACATAGGAGCCGTCCTCGAGCCGGACCGGAAAGCCGGTTAAGAGAATCACACGGCGGGCCAGGGTAAGAGCGGTCAGGGTTTCCCGGATCGGATTGTCCGGGAGTTCTTTTAAGAGTCCGCGGTTTCCGAAATCCTGTTTCATAATGGTATCCAGATCTTTAAAAAATGTCATGGTAATCATCCTCCAAATATGTTTGATGCGGGGGGAAACTTTTTTCGCTGCCGTGTATCAGAAACTGGCGATATGGACCGTTTTTTCGGATTTTGGGCAACAAAAAAAGCCACTGATCCCCTGTATGGAAGATTCATGGCTCTTATTTACGGAGGGAACATCCGGGCAGGAGTCCCGATAAATAAAAGAATCTGTTTTCGTTGTCTTTAGTTTAGTAGAAATGCATAGAAAAGTCAATGGAAAATGGGAAGATCCTGTGATATACTATATAACAAAACGGTAGTGCGAAAAAACTGAGTTTGAATCTGGCAAATGAACCGTATGCAGAGCAGAGAATGGAGCGTATCAGCGTGTGGTCCGTTAGGGGAAGGTCAGCTGCTACAGGCATTTTCTCATATTGGGGAATGAAAAGGGGTATACTATATGGAAAACAAAAACACGATCCTCGTGGTCGGCCAGGCAAAGCCGAGCAGGGAGGACGCGATCTACAATCTCCACGGGGAGTTCTATATCAGCCTGATCGTGGAGCGTGATACGGGGAAGATTTTGGAGCTGGACTGCAACACGATCCTTGAGGTGACGAAGCAGTTCGTGGCATCCATGTTTGTGGGGAAAAGTTTAAAGACGGACGTTCCACTGATCGAGAAAGAGATCCGGGAGCGTTATTTCGCGCTGACCCAGAAGCCGCTGATCGCGTGCATGAAGGACGCGTGCAACCGGTATCTCACCGCGATCGGGGAAAACCGTGGAAAATGATTGTACAGATGGGGAAACAAGAGAATAAAATTTTTAACATTATTAAGCCGGAGGTTTCCTCCGGTTGTTTTTTTCTCGTTTTTTATGAGACCGATTGACAATAAAAAAAATCATGATAAAGTTAGGAAGGTCGTTTTTCCAACACCCCATACAAAACGACAAAGAATCAGAAAACAATGGAATGATTCGGCAAAATAAATCATTTGATAAATCAAATTCGACAATACCGGATCATTACAGAAACAGTATGAAAAGGAGTACCCCACTTATGAGTTCCTGGAATGATGTTACCAAAAAGGTACGTGAATTGCGGAAAAACTTTATTGTCCGCTGTGTGATTTCCTTCGTGGCAGTTCTGGCATCTGCCCTTTTGCAGTCCTATGTGATCCTGGCATTTATCCGTCCGGCAGGACTTTTGTCCAGCGGCTTTACAGGTCTTGCGATCCTGATCGACCGGATTGCGGAGCTGTACGGTTTTTCTGTGTCAACGTCCTTAGCGCTCGTTGTTTTGAACCTGCCGGTTGCCCTGCTGTGCTGCCGCAGCATCAATGTAAAATTCACAATATTTTCCCTGCTGCAGGTATTTTTCGCCAGCTTTTTCTTAAAAGTCTGCCATTACACTCCGTTATTTGATGATCTGACCTTAAACGTGATCTTCGGAGGTGTGCTTTACGGTTTGTCTGTTGTCCTTTCCTTAAAGGGAAACGCGTCCACCGGCGGTACCGACTTTATTGCCCTCTATGTTTCCAACAAGACCGGAAAGTCCATCTGGAACTACGTGTTTATGGGAAATGTGTGCATCCTCGTGATCTTCGGACACATGTTCGGATGGGAGTACGCAGGATATTCCATTCTGTTCCAGTTTATCTCCACAAAGATGATCTCCACCTTCCATCATCGCTATGACCGTGTGACCTTACAGATCACAACCTGCAAAGCGGAAGAGATCATGAAGACTTATGTCAGCAAGTACCATCACGGGATCTCCTGTGTGGATGCTGTCGGCGGATACAGCCACAAAAAGATGTCCCTGCTCCACACCGTGATCTCCTCCTATGAGATCAACGATATCGTCCAGCTGATCCAGGAGGTGGATGATCATGTGATCATCAATGTGTTCAAAACAGAAAATTTCTACGGCGGATTTTACAGAGAGTCTCTGGACTGATCTGCAAATCAAAAGATATTCCCCAGAAGACATGCCTCATATTTTGAGATGGTGTTTTCTGGGGATTTTTGTCATCCTCCCGAAAAAATCTACCTATGTCAGATTTTGCAGGCGCATTTACCGCCTACACATCCTCTCCAGCACCGTTACCGCCTGATACAGGATCGCAGACAGGATACAGAGGATCACGATGGACATGATCACGAGGTCTAATTTAAAGACCTGGCTGCCGTAGATGATGAGAAAACCGAGGCCTGCCTGGGCGGAGAGAAACTCGCCGATGATGACACCCACGAGACAAAGACCGATGTTGACCTTCATGTTGCTGATGATGAGCGGAACGGAGCCGGGCAGCAGGATCTTTGTGAGGACATCCTTCCGCTTTCCGCCCAGCGTATAGATCAGCCGGATCTGGTCCGGATCCATGGAGAGAAAGCCATTGTAGAGCGTTAAGATCGAGCCGAATACCGCCACGGAGACTGCCGCTGTGATGATCGTTTTCATGTTGTTGCCCAGCCACACGATGAGCACAGGAGCGAGAGCGGACTTCGGCAGACTGTTCAGCATCACGAGATAGGGCTCTAAGATCTTCGCAAGCCGCCGGCTGGACCAGAGAGCCACAGCGCCGAAGATCCCGATTCCTGTCACAAGGAAAAAGCTGAAAAGCGTCTCCAGAATCGTGATTCCCATGTGATAAAAGATCGTCCGGTCTGCTGCCATGGAAAGAAAACAGGAGAGTACACGGGACGGGGAACTGAAAATAAAATCGTTTAAGATCCCGAGCCTTGCGCCTATCTCCCAGAAAAACAAAAACAGAACCAGAAATAAGACCCGGCAGAAAAAGATCTGTCTGCGGATCCGCCGTTCCTGTTCCAGATACCGGCACTGGGCAGAGGAAAACGTAAGATCTGCCGCCGGGATCACAGCCCGGTGTCTGTGCAAAATAAAAGAAGTGACATTATGAAATTTCATCGGGATCACCTCCAACATTGACAGCATCCCTATTCCCAAGAATCTTCCATAATTCATTGAAATAAGAGGAAAACTCCGAATAATTCCGCCGTTTCAAAGGACTCGTTTCATGGTTCGGAAACTGTATCACAAGTTCTCCTTTGATCGTCCCAGGCCTGCTGGTCAGAACCAGGATCCGGTCCGCCGTACTTACCGCTTCAGAAAGATCATGGGTGATCAGAATCGCCGTCTTCCTACGGCTTCGGATGATCGAACTGATGTCATCACAGACCGAGAGCCTTGTCTGATAATCCAGAGCAGAAAACGGTTCGTCAAGAAGCAGAAGGTCCGGTTCTAATGCAAGAGTCCGGATCAACGCGGCCCGCTGCCGCATCCCACCGGAAAGCTCCGAGGGATGTGCATCATAGAAAGACCGGAGTCCGTAGGAGTCCAGAAGCTCTTTTACCCGGCTCAAATGCTTAGGATCACACTTCCTCCGCACCTCAAGTCCCAGAGAAACATTCGAGAGGACCGTCCGCCACTCCAACAGATGATCCCTCTGCAGCATGTACCCGACCCCGGAAACTCCCCTCGCGACCGGAGTCCCGTCGAAAAGAATCTTTCCCTTCTCAGGGACTAAAAGTCCGGAAAGCAGAGAAAGCAGTGTAGACTTCCCGCACCCGGATGGCCCGACAATACAAAGAAACTCGCCGGAATTGACGTGAAACGATATATCAGAAAGGGCCTTCGTCTCTCCCTCCAACGTGTGGTAGGAGTAATCCACCCCTTTAACTTCTAACTTCGGAGTCATGGACACCTCACTCAAAAGTACTTACTATAAAATATGTAAAACCTTTTTATCCGTGAACCAACCGTAAAAAACAACAACACAGCCACACCTCATAGCACAGCGCCTGCGTTTCCCGCCAGTACACAGCGCAGACCAGTCTGCACGTACCCCCACCCAAAACCGTAAGAATTTCGCAAGAAAACCAACAGATAAAAGACCTATGATAGAAATGTTTTCATGCTATACTAAATTTCAGCGTTAAACACACACATTTGACAGACAGAACTCTGGGAGGAAAGTATGAGCAGTGAAGAAAGAATTTCACCGGAAGAATTTGACAAAGAGCTGGAGGCCCTGTTAACCGGAAAAGAAGAGAAGAAGAAAACCCATAAAAAGAAGATCATGGTTGCCGTTGCGGCTCTGGCTATCCTCGGAATCGCGGGAATGAAACTTTTCAACGGAGGAACAGACATGATTCCGGTGGTGGACACCGTGAGACCGGTACGAAAAACGATCCAGAACCGCCTCACAGTCACCGGACCCGTATCCGGAACCGACAGCGTGGACGTAGTATCAAACCTTCACGCCGAGATCTTAGAGATTCCCGTTAAAGAAGGGGACAAAGTTATAAAAGGCCAGACCCTTGCCGTCCTTGACGACTCCGATGTAAAAAGGGAAGCAGAGATTGCCAGAAACGATTATGACCTTGCGGTCAGCACCTGCAATGAAAAGAATAAAGAAGCAAGAAACGGCTATGCCAAAGCGGTTCAGGACTTAAAGACTGCCCAGGACAACTATAACCGCACAAAGGCCCTCTACGACGGCGGCAGCGTCCCACTGGTGGATCTCGAGACCGCCGAGAACGGTCTCCACGATGCGGAGCGGGAAAAAGATGCCTATACCGTAAAAAACGGGTCCGCTGTTGCGGATGATTCTTATCGTCTCCAGATTGAAAAAGCAAAATTCGATTACGAAAAAGCCAAAGAACAGTTAGACAACACCGTCCTGAAAGCCCCTATCGACGGCACGGTCGTCCGCGTCAACACAAAAGTCGGCCGCTTTGCGGATAAAATGGAAAACGACGCCCCGCTCTTCGTGATCGAAAACCTTGATAATCTGGAATTAGAGATTAAAGTCAGCGAATATTCCATCGGAAAAGTTGAAGTCGGACAGGAAGCCGAGATCACCGCGGATATCCTGAATGGAGAACCCGTTTACGGAAAAGTTGCATCCATCTCACCGACCGGAGAAGAAAAGGGCGGCGGTTCCAGCGAACGGGTGATCCCGACAAAAATCCAGATCACGGACAACAACACAAAACTTATCGCCGGGATCACGGCGCGGGCGTCCATCATTTTAGAAGAGTCAGAAGACGCCCTCACAGTGCCTGTCTCTGCAGTGTTTGAAAAAGACGGAAATAACTATATTCAGGAGATCACTGACGGAACCGTCTCCTGGATTCCGGTAGATATCGGTGTGGAAGGAGATGTGGATATGGAGATCATACCGGCAGACGGAAAAACTCTCGACGAAACCTCCGTTCTCATCGCGTCCCCGGGAGAGCAGTACACAGAAGGAATGGCAGTCACCTCATCCGTCGGACAGGGGGAGTAACCTATGTTTAAGAAAATGACAGAGTACCGCTATCTGACGGAAAACGTGACCGATGAGCTGATCCGGCTGGAAAACCTCGTAAAGGTCTACGATACAGGCGCGATCCGGGTCATGGGATTAAAGAAAATCAACCTGACGATCCATCGCGGTGAGTTCGTTGCGATCATGGGCCACTCCGGTTCCGGAAAATCCACGCTGATGAATATCTTAGGCTGTCTGGACCGTCCGTCATTGGGGCATTATTACCTCGACGGGATCGACACGGCAGCCCTGTCTCCGGACGAGCTCTCGGCAGTGAGAAATAAGAAGATCGGTTTTGTGTTCCAGTCTTTCAATCTGATCTCCCGGACATCTGCGCTAAAAAATGTGGAACTTCCCATGACTTACGCGAGGATCCCAAAGAAAAAACGGACAGAGCGGGCCATGGAGCTTTTAGAATGCGTGGGACTTGCGGAACGCGCAGGTCACATGCCGAATGAGATGTCCGGCGGACAGAGACAGCGCGTAGCTATCGCGAGAGCTCTGGCGAACGAGCCGCCGCTGATCCTTGCAGATGAACCGACCGGAAACCTTGACACAGCGGCCTCCATCGAGATCATGGAGATATTCTCGGAGCTCCACAAGGCAGGGGCCACGGTGATCGTTGTCACTCATGAAGAAAATATCGCGGCTTTCACAGACCGGATCATCCACTTCTCGGATGGTCAGATCATAAAGGATGAGTTCAATAAAAGCCCGACAAAAGGAAGCGGCAAGATCCACATGAAGGGCCTTTACAGATACTTTGGCAAAGCCGTAGAAACAGAAAGCGGGGTGAGTGGATGTTTGGGGAGAATATGATCATGGCTTTCCATGCCATCCGGGCCAACAAAATGCGGTCATTTCTGACAATGCTCGGCATTATCATCGGAATTGGCTCTGTCATTTCGATCGTCTCCATCGGTGATACCATGCGCAGCCTGTTTTCCGACCTCTATAAGGATGCCGGGGCGACTCAGGCTGTGGTGTCCATCGGTTACAATGTAGAGGACGTTCGGGACAGTGATTATTTTACTCTGGATGAACTGGATAAGATCCGTGAGGTTTTCGGAGATGAGATCGCCTACATCGACAGCTATGCCAGCACGAACGCGAATATCCTTGCAGGACGGACGAATATGAAATTCGATCTTCAGGGGATCGACTGGAGCTATAACGATGTGCAGCCGGTGACCATGGTCTCCGGACGTTATTTAAACGAGGGGGATATCCTTGGGCGGAAGAAAAACGTGGTGATAGAGGCAGAGAGTGCCAGAAAGCTTTTCGGGACGGAGAACGCGGTCGGAAAGACATTCCGGACGACTGTCTACGGAGATACGGATATTTACACAGTAGTCGGCGTCTATAAAAAGGAGATGAGCGCTTTTCAGAAGCTCCTGATGGGCGGTTTCAGTGACACAGGATCCGCATATATCCCGTACACACTGCTCACGTGGCCAAATGATCAGTTCTTTTATTGCCGTCTCTACGCGAAGGACGGAACGGACATGGTGGATTTCATGTCCAGGCTGACGGCATATCTGGGAAAATTAAAGGACAGGAAGGCTGATGATTTCTATACGAACACGGTAGCGGACGAGATGGGAAGCATCGACAGCCTCATGGGCGGACTTTCCATGGCTGTCGGCGGAATCGCCGCGATCTCCCTGCTCGTTGGTGGGATCGGAATCATGAATATCATGCTGGTATCTGTCACAGAGAGAACAAGAGAGATCGGTATCAGAAAGGCGCTCGGTGCGAGAACCAGGGATGTCCTGATCCAGTTTCTCACAGAGTCCGCGATCCTGTCCGCACTGGGCGGAATCATCGGAGTTCTGCTCGCCGTGAGTCTCGTGACGGCAGGCGGTGCGGCACTTGGACTTCCCGTGGTGATCAAGCCGGGGATCATTATTCTTGCGGTATCTTTTTCAGCTGTGGTCGGAATTTTCTTTGGAATCTATCCGGCATCGAAAGCTGCAAAGGCAGATCCGATCGACGCGCTGCGGTATGAATAAAGAAAAACTCCCCGCAGGACATGGAGTGTGATCCTGCGGGGAGTTTTATATTCAGATAGATGCTCCTGTGTAATTATTCTACAAGCGCGCCGTTCACATCAACGGTGTATCCGTCCGGAGTCACGCAGTTTACCATGAGGGTACCCTTGAATCCGTCGCCTTCCTCGTGGAAGTAGTACCATTTGCCGTTGATCTCGTGCCATCCGGTAAAGAGAGCACCAGTCTTAAGATCCATATAGTACCAGTTGCCGTCGTCCTTGACCCAGCCGGTCTGCATGATGTTGTCATGACCAAAATAGTACCAGGTTCCGTCGATCTCCAGCCAGTAATCAGTAGCTTCGAGACCTTCTGCAAAGTGGTATTTGTATGTACCGTCAGAAAGCTTCTCCCAGGCACCGCCTGCCGGAGATTTTAAGCCGCGGCGGCGTCCGCCGTTTGTGCTGCGCTGATACTTGGCAGAAACCGTTGTTTCATTTGGTGTTTCAGCAGCCTGTGCTGTGATCATGGTTCCGAGAGCCAGTGTTGCAGCGAGAGCTGCGATACAAATTTTTTTCATAAAACGTACCTCCTGGGATTTCGTTTTTTAGTACAAACATACACATAAAATATATGCAGATCTGTCCTTTTCATATAGATATATCCTAATATGGAAATGGAAAAGAGTCAATAAAATTTCTATGGAATTTGAGGGAAAATATGGCAAAACGGTAAAATTGTCAGGAATGAAAGACCGGGGAAGTTACTGTTTGCGCAAGGCGTGAACAGTAACCCGTGGAATATTTGACGGGGCTGTATGTACAGAAAAGTATTGTCATTTTTTTTTGAGTGTGATAAAATGAGTGGCACAGTTTTTAATATTTATGCTTGCTTTAACGGAGGCAGATATGAAATATAAGTGTCTGATCTTTGATCTGGACGGAACACTGGTAAATTCAATCCATGCGCTGACCTACTGCACGAACCTTTCTCTGGAGAAATTTGGTCTCGGCCCCTTGACGGAGGAGCAGATGATGACCATCGTCGGAGACGGATATAAGATGCAGATGAGGCGCTCCCTTGCAGCCTGCGGGGATACGGATGAGGCGCACTACGAGGCGATCCTTCCTGTATATATGGAGATTTTCGGGAAATACTGCAATTATGAGATGCATCCCTACGATGGGATCCTAAAGCTCACCGCAAAGGCAAAAGAGCTGGGCTTAAAGATCGCTGTTGTATCCAACAAACCGGACGCACAGGCGAAAAAGACGGTGGAGTATGTATTCGGAGCAGGATATTTTGATACGGTGATCGGGGAACAGGAGGGCGTTCCGAAGAAGCCGGATCCGTCAGGAGCATTAAAAGCGGCCGGGATCTGTGGCGCAGATCCGTCCGAGTGTCTGTATTTTGGGGATACGAATACGGATATGAAGACCGGAAAGAACGCGAAGATGACGACGGTGGGAGTTCTCTGGGGATTCCGTGGACGGAAAGAGCTTGAGGCGTTCCATCCGGAGTTTCTGTTGGAGAAACCGCAGGATATTTTAACTGAGATTGAAAGATAACTGTTTGGCAGACCTACTGAACAGTTACCGCTATTCATAAAAGACAGTAACATGAAAATTCGGACCTTGTGTGGGCCATGCTTAGAATATCAGTCTGCACGTTAGATACCGGAGGAAATAGATTGAAAGATTTTAGAAAAACAAGAGGAAAAAAGATAGAAGCATGGCTCATCGCAGCGATGTTTCTTTTTGCGTCCCTGACGGGATGTTCCTTCACAGGGGACACACACGGAGATGTGGAAACTTCAGATGATGGAAAGCTGAAGGTTGTAACGACCCTGTTTCCATACTATGATTTCGCAAGACAGATCGCAGGAGATAAGGTAGAACTTTCTATGGTGATCCCGGCGGGGCAGGACAGCCACTCCTTCGAGCCGACACCGGCGGATATCCGCCTGATCCAGAACGCAGATCTTCTGATCTGCAATGGCGGTGCCATGGAGCAGTGGGTGAGTCAGGTCGTATCATCGCTGGATTCCGAGAGCCTCAAGGTGATCACGATGATGGACTATGTGGATATCGTGGAGGAGGAAGTCGTGGAAGGTATGGAAGATAGCGGTGAGGAACACCACCATGTCCATGCAGCTGACAATGAACATGATCATGACGCGGAAGATCACGACCACACGGATGATGAACATGATCATGACGCGGAAGAGCACACACATACGCACGATGATGACGACGCGGATTACGAGATCGAATATGACGAGCACATCTGGACCTCCCCGGTGAATGCCATGAAGATCACTCATGTGATCGCGGACACGCTTGAAGAGATGGACCCGGCGGATGCAGATACGTTTACGGCAAACGCTGAGGATTATATTGGAAAGCTCAAAAATCTTGACCGGGAGTTTCGCGAGGTGGTGACCGGTGCGGATCTGGATCTCATTGTCATGGCAGACAAATTCCCGCTCCGCTACTTTGCTGACACCTACGGACTTCGCTACCGGGCGGCGTTCTCCGGCTGCTCCTCCGATACGGAGCCAAGCGCCAAGACCATCGCCTACCTGATCGACAAAGTACGGGAGGAACAGATCCCGGCGGTCTACTATCTGGAACTTTCCAGCCACCGGGTGGCGGAAATCATCAGCGAGGAGACCGGCGCGAAACCGCTGTTATTCCACTCCTGCCACAACGTGACGAGAAGAGAGTTTGATAACGGCGTCACCTATCTGGAGCTGATGGAACAGAATGTTGTCAATTTACGGGAAGGACTTTATCGATGAACCAGCCATTATTAAAATGTGAACATGTGGATTTTGGATATGAAAACTATGACGTGGTGAAAGACGTGTCCATGGAGATCGTTTCTGGAGATTACCTCTGCATTGTCGGTGAGAACGGATCCGGAAAGAGTACCCTGATGAAGGGGCTTCTGGGGCTGATAAAACCTACCGGCGGTGTACTGACGATGGCAGACGAATTAAAACGGTCCGGGATCGGTTATCTCCCGCAGCAGACTCCGGCCCAGAAAGACTTTCCGGCGACAGTCCAGGAGGTTGTAATTTCCGGCTGTCTCGGTAAGCGTGGAAACCGTCCGTTTTACTCCATAGAAGAGCGGAAGATCGCAGCGGCAAACATGGAAAAGCTTGGGATCACAGATCTCAGGAAGAGCTGTTACCGGGATCTCTCCGGCGGACAGAAGCAGCGCGCGCTGATCGCGAGGGCGCTCTGCGCTACAGATAAACTCCTGATTCTGGACGAGCCGATCACCGGTCTCGATCCGGCATCCACTCAGGACTTCTACACCGTGATTCGTCATTTAAACCGGGATGAGAAGGTGGCAGTCCTTATGGTCTCCCATGATATCGGAAATATCGTGACACAGGCCAATAAGATCTTACAGTTGAAACAGACGGTCCAGTTTTACGGAACCGTGGAAGAGTATAAGAAATCGGAATTCGGAAGGGAATTCCTCGGAGGTGAGAACTAAATGGGACTTTTACAGGAAATGTTTTCCTATCCGTTTCTTGTGCGGGCAATGATCGGCGGGATCTGTATCTCGCTATGTGCGTCGCTTCTGGGCGTGAGCCTTGTACTGAAACGGTATTCAATGATCGGTGACGGGTTGTCCCATGTTTCCTTCGGGGCACTCTCCATCGCGGTAGCCTTCGGCTGGGCCCCGCTTGCGGTGTCGATTCCGGTGGTGGCGGCTGCGGCAGTCCTGCTTCTTCGGATCACGGGGAACGGAAAGATCAAGAGTGACGCGGCGATCGCCATGATCTCCGCCGGATCTCTGGCAGTCGGTATCATCGTTACATCCCTGACGACGGGAATGACGACGGATGTGAGCAGCTACATGTTCGGAAGCATCTTAGCCATGAGCCGTGAGGACATGTACTTAAGCGTGGTGCTGTCTCTGGTAGTCCTTGGTATGTTTGTGATCTGCTACAACAAGGTCTTTGCGGTGACCTTTGATGAGAGCTTCGCAAAGGCGACAGGCGTGCGCGTCTCCGCTTACAACCTTCTGATTGCGGTCCTGACTGCGATCACCATCGTTCTCGGCATGAGGATGATGGGAGCCATGCTGATCTCAAGCCTCGTGATCTTCCCGGCGCTGACCTCCATGCGAGTGTTCAAAAGCTTCTTCGGCGTTGTGGTCTCCGCCGGCGTTGTATCGGTGGTGTGCTTTTTTATCGGGCTCGTTCTTTCCTACGTGTATTCGATTCCGGCGGGAGCAAGCGTTGTTGTTGTGAACCTGGCGATGTTCGGGGTGTTCAGTATTGCACAGTTTGTGAAGCAGTCGAGATAACAACATTATATTGAGAAAAATTCTCGTATTTCTGCCGCTTTCCAGATATCTACTGGAAGCGGCAGTACTTGACTTTGTTAGAAAATGTGTTAAAGTTAGTAATTGGTAATGAAAATGAAAGTGCGGGAGTGGATCTGGTCTGTATACAGTATAAAATTAAAGCAGACAGATAAAAATACAGAAATTCCGCGCAGTGGCAAGAAAGAGGTGTCATTATGACAAAAATTGATATTATCTCCGGCTTCCTCGGAGCCGGAAAAACAACATTTATAAAGAAGCTTCTGAAAGAAGCAATTGCGGGCGAGAAAGTAGTCCTGATCGAGAATGAATTTGGTGAGATCGGTATCGACGGCGGCTTCTTAAAGGATTCCGGCATCGAGATTCGTGAGATGAACTCCGGATGCATCTGCTGTTCCTTAGTCGGTGATTTCGGACGTTCCTTAAATGAAGTCCTTACAAAGTATACACCGGACCGTGTAATTATCGAGCCGTCAGGTGTCGGCAAGCTTTCCGACGTCATGAAGGCAGTCTGCGACGTTGCGGGCGAGATCGATGTTGTATTAAACGGTTCCGTGACAGTCGTTGACGCTCAGAAGTGCAAGATGTACATGAAGAACTTTGGTGAGTTCTTCAATAATCAGATCGAGAGTGCTGGAACGATCGTATTGAGCCGTACCGATGTCGCTGATGCGGATAAGGTTGCCCAGTGCGTAGAGATGATCCGCGAGAAAAACCCGAAGGCAGCCATCGTCACAACTCCGATCGACAAGCTCACAGGTGAGCAGCTTCTCGAGATCATCGAGAAACCGACGGATGATATGGCTGAAAAGCTCCTTGAGGAGGTAAAAGAGGGTCATCATCACCATCATGATGACGATGAGGAGTGCTGCTGCGGTCACCACCATCATCACGATGATGACGACGATGACGAGCATGAGCACCACCATCATCACCATGACGACGATGACGACGAAGATGAGCATGAACACCATCACCACCATGACGATGAAGAAGAATGCTGCTGCGGCCATCACCATCATCACGACCACGATGATGATGATGAGGAGGATGAGCATGAGCATCACCATCATCATGACGGCGAGTGCGGATGCGGCCACCATCACCACCACCATGATCATGATGCCGATGAGGTATTCACAAGCTGGGGTCTTGAGACAAACCGCACGATCACGAAGGAGAAACTTGAGTCCCTGTTACAGGAACTTGCTCACTCCGAGAAATACGGTCAGGTTCTCCGCGCGAAGGGCATGCTGCCGGACGCAGACGGAACCTGGTACTACTTTGATCTCGTTCCGGAGGAAACAGAAGTCCGCACAGGCGCTCCAATCTACACAGGCAAGGTGTGCGTGATCGGTTCCAACTTAAAAGAAGACGAGTTGAAGGCTGCTTTCGAAGCATAAAACGTGCGTTCTGCTCAGGACAGGCGGTTTTATATAGAAGGCCTGTCCAATGGTATTTACTATCTTGATGCATGACGACAAAAAAGTTCCTGTCCGCGCCAGACGTGGACAGGAACCATTTCTATTTATTAGGAGATTAAGACATTGAAACAGCAGGAAAAGATGCCGGTATTTGTCATCAACGGTTTCCTTGAAGCAGGAAAGACCCAGTTTATCACAAATACCTTACAGCAGGATTATTTCCAGGCCGACGGTACTACCGTTCTGATCCTCTGCGAGGAAGGCGATACGGAGTACGACAAGGAAATCTTAAAGAAAACAAAAACAAAGATCGTTACCGTGGAAGACATCTCCGAGATGGACGAGGATTTCTACGGACGGATCGAAGCGTTATATGACCCGACCCGTGTGCTCATCGAGTGGAACGGAATGTGGCCGCAGGATCAGCTGCAGCTCCCGGATACCTGGGAACTGTTCCAGCAGATCACGATCATCGATGGCTCTACCTTTGAGTTATATTTAAGCAACATGAAGCCTCTCTTAGCGCTTCTTGTAAGACGTTCCGAGCTTGTGATCATGAACCGCTGTGATGAGGTCAGTGACGAGAATATCACCCGCTACCGCCGTGGATTAAAGGCGTTGAACCCGCAGGCGGAGCTGATCTTTGAGGATGCGGAAGGCGAGATCGAGCAGGAGGTTCTGGAAGAGGATCTTCCGTATGATATGAAAGCAGATGTGATCAAGATCGCTCCGGAGGATTTCGGCATCTGGTACATTGACGCTATGGACAAACAGGACCGCTATGAGGGAAAGGTCGTAGAATTCACCGGCATGGTTTTAAAATCCCCGGAATTCCCAAAGAATTATTTCGTTCCGGGCCGTATGGCGATGACCTGCTGTGAAGCGGATATGACCTTCCTTGGTTTTATCTGCAAGGCGCGCGAGGCGAGAAACCTTGAGACAAAGCAGTGGGTCAAGGTTCGCGCGAAGATCGCTTACGAGTTCTGGCAGGACTATGACGGTGTTGGTCCGGTGCTCTACGCCGAGAGCGTGGAACCGGCGCAGGAGATCAAGGAGATCGTGCAGTTCTAAGAAAATACCGGCGGCTGGTTTTGCAGGTCTTTTGCCTGACAGAAGCTGCTGACAGCAGATTTTGAAGATAAAAAACGGACTTCATAAAATCATCACAGGGATGATTTTGGAAGTCCGTTTTTTCATTTAATAGGAAAGACTGTCTATGGCGCTTGATTGTCGCAGACACCCGCGCGTGGTTTAAAATCAACTCATTGGTGCAACCGGAACCGGACGTTCGCGGTCGAAGACCTGAGTCACATCGAAGAGGTCGCTCAAGTGGTCCTTTTTGGGATCTGTTTCCGGCAGGTCGTAATACATGCGGTAGCCGTCGAGGTTTCTCCGTCCTTGACGGACGTAATCATTTCCGAACTGTACCCAGTGCTGGCTGGAATCCACATTACAGAAATACCGGAATCCCAGCTGGTGGAGATATTCATATTTCTGGTTTTCCGACGTGTACGGATGCCAGTCTCCGACATCAGATCCGAACGGATAGAGCAGGATATCGGTCTTTCCGATCAGGGACTCTACCCGGGAAGCCCATTTATCGGAATCTGTCTTTACATCCTCAAAGGAACGTTTTCCGAAATTAATATGTCCCCAGCTGTGGGAGGCAAGCTCCCAGCCGTTATCCCGAAGACACTGGGCTACCTGACGGACAGTCTCTTTATCTGCCTCATAGTTTGGATTGGAGCTCTCATAGGACGGGTCTGTCCGATAGCCAAGAACTCCCTGATAGCCGGTAAACGCCAGAACGGCCCGCGCACCGCGGTAGGAAAAATCAGGGTGTTCCGTAATGAAATCCTCCAGAAGCGGAACAAGATCATAGGAGCCGACGGACACGGAACCGTCGTCCATCACCATCTCACAGGTGGGCTTTCCGTCCTCACCGACGATCATCCGGCTTGCGAAACCATCACCGGTCATATACTCATAATAGCAGAGATCATCCTGTGACATGACAAAAGGAATCTTTCCCGGCGGCAGCAGGATCGTTCCCGGAACCATCCTTGCATTTCCACTTTCATTCGTCTCTTCGTGGGCGATATCATGAAGCTTTACGAGAACATAGCCTTTCGCATACATAGAGTCCAGGATCTTTAAAAATTCACTCTTTGTAGTCATCACCTGATTGTAGCCTTTTTCATCCGAATCTCCGTCAAATGCCTTTGAGTTATCCATGATGAGAGAGTGGAAAAAAATATGGGTGATCTTAGTTACATCCGCCCGGACGAGAGTGGCTTTTGTCTCCTCACAGGATGCGAGAAGTTCCTTCACATCAGGATTTTCCGCGTAATCCGGATTGGAATTTAAGAGATCGATGGCAGCGTCGTAATCGTAAGTCACGAACTTCGCATGGGCACTGTTTAAAATATCGTTCAGGGCAGTATCGCCGGTATTGTAGGGGTAAGACTCTGCTGTGGACGCCGGAGTCTCGGAAGATCCGTCTTTTCTGGATCCGCTTTCCGCGAGAGAAAGATTGATCGATTCTCCGTCCGACGGATCGGAGGATGTTTCAATCGCATTCTTTTTTGAGAAGCCCGGCAGTCCGCCATTCTTTTTTATAAAAAATCCCGCGCCGATTCCAAGAAGCAGGACTGCGAGGACTAAGAGTAGAATCGTGATCAGAACGGTCCGCTTCCGTTTCCGCATTTTTTCACAGCTTGAAATATATGCGCGGCGTCTTTTAAAATCATCATTGTATTCCAAAATATCACCTCGTACTGTTATTACTTCTATCATAACACAACCACATGTCCACCGCCATTAAAAACGGAAAAATTAAGCATTTTGTAAGCTGTGACATAAAGAAGGATGTCCGTGCCATATTTTATAAGGAAAAATCGGCTGGAACCATGAAAAACATATGCCGGACGGAGTGTTACAGTGTCCGGGAGGAGAATTTTTGTGGTCCGGAGCGGAGGTCAGGAGCGGAAATATGAGAGCGGGGAAAAGAATTATTTGTGGAATCATGGCTGGGATCCTAATGATGATGGAACCGATGAGTGGATATGGAATGCCAGGAGAAGAGGATAGTGGTGGTCCTGAGATCACAGCCCCGTCGGCGGTCCTCATGGAAGCATCCACGGGGACCGTGATCTGTGAGAAGAACGCAGATGAGCCGAGAAATCCGGCCAGTGTCACGAAGATCATGACACTGATCCTGATCTTTGACGCCCTGCAGTCGGGAAAGATCCACCTGACAGACGAGGTGGTGACAAGTGCTCACGCGAAATCCATGGGCGGATCCCAGGTGTTTCTGGAGGAGGGCGAGATCCAGACGGTGGAGACACTGATCAAATGCATCGTCATCGCCTCCGGAAACGATGCGTCGGTGGCCATGGCGGAGTTTATCGGCGGCGATGAGGGGACTTTTGTGAAAATGATGAATGAGCGGGCAAAAGGACTCGGAATGGAGCACACAAAATTTATTGACTGCTGCGGACTTACGGATTCTATGGAACATGTGACCACGGCACGGGATATCGCCCTCATGTCGAGGGAACTTATCACAAAATACCCACAGATCACAAACTACACGACGATCTGGATGGAAAATATCACTCATGTGACAAAGCAGGGAACGAAAGAATTCGGTCTTTCCAACACAAATAAGCTCTTGAAGATGGCGACGAATTTTGAGGTGACAGGCTTAAAGACCGGTTCTACCAGCATCGCGAAATATTGTCTCTCCGCCACGGCGAAAAAGGATGGAGTGGAACTCATCGCCGCGATCATGGCGGCTCCGGATTATAAGGCAAGATTTAAGGATGCTGTGACGCTTTTAAATTATGGGTTTGGAAACTGCAGGCTCTATAAAGATGAGACACCTCCAAAGCTTCCGAAGATTCCGGTGACAGGCGGAAAAGTGGCGGAGGCAGAGCTTTCCTACGGAGACATCTTTACCTGTCTGGGGCTCCACGGGGAGGATTTTTCCAGTGTGGAGCGGGAACTGACACTGGAAGAGAGCGCAGAAGCCCCAATAAAGGCGGGTGACCGGCTTGGAACGCTGCGTTACCGGTTCAACGGGGAAGAAATCGGAAATATTCCGGTCATTGCGGCGCAGGATGTGAACGCTGCGGAATTTACGGATTATGTGAAATGGATGATGGGGTGGTGGCGGATGCAGCCTTCGCAAACTCCGTCTTCACAAGATCCTCATAAGGAACCCGTGTGTCAAGCTCCCCGGCTTCCTCGAGGATATTCTCAAGAAGTTCAAAGCTCTCTTTCTCAAAGACGGTATTTCCTTTCCAGGTATCCTGCTCTTTGTAACGTTCCACAATGATCTTGATCTTTTCGGTGTCTGTCTCCTGAAACTGCGGTTTGATCGTCTCGGCGATCTCCGCGGCGGAGTGGGTGTTCACGTAGTCGAGACCTTTCTGGATTGCGTTTGTGAAGCGCTGTATGATCTCCGGATGCTTTTCAAGATAGCTTTTTTTTGCGCTGTAGGCGGTGTAGGGTACATAGCCGGAGTCTTTTCCGAGGGACGCGACTACATAGCCGTTTCCTTCCTGCTCCAGGGCAGTGGCGAAGGGCTCGAACTCGACGGTGTAATCGAAATCATTGCTCGTGAATGCCGCGGCGGTGAGGCCGAAGCTGATGCTCTGGTCGATGGTGAGATCCTTTGCTGGATCAATGCCGTTTTTCTTTAAGATATATTCGAATACCATCTGCGGCATGCCGCCTGCCCGGCCGCCTAAGACTTTCTTGCCGACGAGGTTTTCCCACTTGAAATCAGCTTCAGGTGTCCGCCCGACGAGAAAGTTCCCGGCCCGCTGGGTGAGCTGCGCGAAGTTTACGGCGTAGTCAGCATCCCCCTGGATATAAGTATAGATGCTCGCTTCAGATCCCATAAATCCGATGTCCGCATCCCCGGATACCAGGGCTGTCATGACCTTGTCGGCTCCGGCCCCGTTTACAAGAGTCAGGTCGATCCCCTCATCCTCAAAATATCCCAATTCAATGGCTGCATACTGGGGCGCGTAGAAGATGGAGTGGGCAACTTCGTTTAAGGTAACGGGAGTTAAGGATGAGTTCGTGTCCTTCTTACACCCGGTGAGCAGAGCCGTCGCCGTAAACATAAGAAGAACTGGTGCCAGAATTTTTCTCATAATACAAAAAGGACCTCTCTTTGCGATCATTCTATATGTTCAGTGTATGAGAGGGGCAGGAAAAGGTGCAAAAAAACTCTGGCAGAAAACCAGAGCTGATTCAGGGTCAATATAAAAAATCGAAAGAGATTATTTGGCAGGCGTCGCGGCTCCTGCATCTCTTTTAACCCATAGGGTGCGTGGTTGCAACGAAATTTACCACCTCAAATAATCTCTTTACTATCATATATTTATTATAACGTAATTATTCTTTTTTGTAAATGATCTCTTTGTTCCTCAAATAGTTATTTAGACGTTTCTCCGTGATTTTCCAACTTGTAATTATAGAATTTTTATAATTTGCTTTGTCATCTGGAGTTATGATTTTGAGTACCAGAAGAGAATTATCTTCAATGTTTTGGATTTTTTTTACAATCAATCCAGTATTGGGATGTTTATTCTTAAAAATATAATCAGGGTCATTAAGAATATCTTGGACATAACTTGTAATATTTGAATATGCTTCAGGATGTCGATCTCTTATATGATCGATTTGCTCTTCTGTAATAATCACTTCATCGGTAACATGATTATGGGTGATACAGTTGTATATATTCCAATCTAAGACACCAAGACTATGAATTGCGTTTTTTGTGTTATTGTGAAAGATGAGATCATCTCCTATGAAATATTTAGAATTGTGTTTGTTCGATTTTTTGACATGTATGTTTATAATAACATAATCTCGTATTGAAATACAAGCGAAGAGTTATCTGGAAGGCATGAAAGTTGAGAAAAAGAGTACAGAAGCAATAGGAAAAACCTATAGCAAACCCTGAGTACATCCAATTAGACAGATTTTCCAACATATGGTACTATTACCTTGCAACCAGATAGGGTGGTTGGTAAATGAAAATAAGAAATTTTTCGGGAATGAAATGCGACGTCCCGATCCGGGATAAGAGGAGGAAAATCACTATGGCAAAGAAAACAAGAGCAGAGAGAAACTTTAAATTTGAGACATTACAGCTTCATGTAGGACAGGAGCAGCCGGATCCGGTGACAGACGCGAGAGCAGTTCCGATCTACCAGACCTCTTCCTATGTATTCAGAAACTGCGAGCATGCGGCAGCACGTTTCGGACTCACAGACGCAGGCAACATCTACGGAAGACTGACAAACCCGACTGAGGATGTTTTCGAGAAGAGAATTGCAGCATTGGAGGGCGGCGTCGCGGCACTGGCAGTTGCCTCCGGCGCGGCAGCAGCAACCTATGTATTCCAGAACCTTGCGCATGCAGGTGATCACATCGTCGCAGCAAAGAACATCTACGGCGGAACATATAACCTTTTAGCACACACACTTCCGGAGTACGGCGTGACAGCAACCTTCGTTGATCCGTTTAACTACGAGGAAGTAGAGAATGCGATCCAGGAGAATACAAAAGCAATCCATGTTGAGACACTTGGAAACCCAAACTCCGATGTCGTTGATATCGAGAAGCTGGCTTCCATCGCCCATGCACATAAGATCCCGCTGGTTGTCGACAACACATTCGCAACTCCGTACCTTGTAAGACCGATCGAGTACGGCGCTGATATCGTATTCCACTCCGCGACAAAATTCATCGGCGGCCACGGAACCACGATCGGCGGTGTGATCATTGACAGCGGCAACTTTGACTGGGAAGCAAGCGGAAAGTTCCCGTCCTTAGTTGAGCCGAATCCGAGCTACCACGGCGTAAGCTTCGTAAAGGCAGCAGGAAGAGCAGCATTCGTTACAAAGATCCGTGCGATCTTACTTCGTGATACAGGAGCAACGATCTCCCCGTTCCACGCATTCATCTTCTTACAGGGACTCGAGACACTGTCTCTCCGTGTAGAGCGCCATGTACAGAACGCATTAAAGGTTGTTGAGTACTTAAACAACCATCCGCTCGTAGAGAAGGTAAACCATCCGTCCGTATCTGATGATCCGGAACAGCAGAGACTCTACAAGAAATACTTCCCGAACGGCGGTGGTTCCATTTTCACCTTCGAGATCAAAGGCGGCGCAGAGGCAGCGAAGAAGTTCATCGATAACCTCGAACTCTTCTCCTTACTCGCGAACGTTGCCGACGTGAAGTCCCTCGTGATCCACCCGGCTTCTACGACCCATTCCCAGTTAAACGACGAAGAGCTGGCTGATCAGGGCATCAAACAGAACACGATCCGTCTCTCCATCGGCACCGAGAACATCGACGACATCATCGAGGATCTGGACGAGGCATTTAAGACATTACAGGAATAACTGAATAGAAAGAAGCTGACAGGGCTGTGAATGTGTGAAGAGCATGTTCACAGCTCTATTTTCGTCCATTGTGTTTCATGCGGTTTTATACTATAATCATTTTATTACGATCGAGAGAAAGGTTGTCCATATGGGATTGTTTTCAAAATGGTTTAAGAGAGATACCGCAGGAAGAAAGGCACCAGATACAGGTTTTGAGAATCCGGAATGCCAGAAACTGTGGGATCTTGGCAGCTATATGAAAGTGATGTTGGAAGAGACACGCTATATCGCAAAAAAGGATTACCAGAATCATCTTCTGGAAGAAAAGAAGATCATAGAATACTTCGACGTGCTTCAGAGGAGCGGACTGTTAGATACATTCTGCAGAAAAAATGGAATGGGAACAGCTGCGGCGGAGGAGATTCTTGAGCAGTATGAAAAATTCGGTGAACTGGTCGATCAGCATAATGAGAATTATATCCAGCAGGCGATGATACAGGAAAAAGATTATCTGGATCATATTTTGGCGGATGTAGATCCGGCGATAAATCTGGATGAGGATCAGCGCCGTGTGATTCTCACAGATGAGGATTACTGTCTGGTGATCGCCGGTGCTGGAGCAGGAAAGACAACAACAGTGGCGGCGAAGGTGAAATACCTGGTGGAGAAAAAACAGATCGACCCATCACAGATCCTTGTGGTATCATTCACAAATAAAGCAGTGGAAGAACTGTGCGATAAAGTAAACAGGAATCTGAACATTGCATGTCCAATCGCAACGTTCCATTCAACAGGAAACGCGATTCTCAGGAAACAGAATCCAGAACAATTGAACATTGTAGATGCCTCGAGATTATATTATGTCCTTCAGGATTATTTCCGGACAGCAGTCTTAAAAAATGAAAGTCTTGTAAACAATTTGATCCTCTTTTTTGCGTCATATTTTGACGCACCGTATGAAGGAAATGATCTGAATACCTTTTTCAATAAGATCGCAAAATCGAACTTTTCTACGATCAGAAGTGATCTGGATGAGTTTAAATGCCAGGTACTGGACAGCCGCACTAAAAAGACTGTCACGATCCAGAACGAGGTGCTGCGTTCACAGCAGGAGGTTGAGATTGCAAACTTTCTTTACTTGAATCAGATCGATTATGAATATGAGCCATTATACCGGTATAATATTCTTTTTGCCAAAAAGCCGTATACACCGGACTTCCTGATCCGTCAGGGTGAAAAAAGTGCGTATATCGAACATTTCGGAATCACTCAGGATGGAAAAAATGACCAGTTCAGCGATGACCAGCTTGCTGCTTACAAGAAAGCAATCAATGATAAAGTGCAGCTGCACAGACAGCATGGCACAGACCTGATCTATACGTTTTCAAAGTACAACGACAGGAGACCGCTGTTAGAGCATCTAAAGGAAGAACTGGAGAAAAATGGTTTTGAACTGCGGCCGCGTTCTAACAAAGAGGTGATGGAAAAGCTGGTCACAACGGAAGAAAACCGTTATATCAGGAAACTGCTCAATCTGATCTGCCGGTTCATCACAAACTTTAAAACGAATGGATATCAGGCGGATGAATTTACCCGCATGTACCATTCCACACAGAATGTGCGGACAAGGCTTTTCCTTGATATATGCAATGACTGCTATCTGGAATATGAACGGTATTTAAAAGAACATAATGCAGTTGATTTTCAGGATATGATCAATGAATCGGCGAGAATTTTAAGGGAAGTCAAGGAGATGAGGCAGCAGCTTGACTTTAAATACATCATTGTCGATGAGTACCAGGATATTTCCCGACAGAGATTTGATCTGGTGACAGCATTGTCAGAGGTTACAAATGCAAAGATCATTGCAGTGGGAGATGACTGGCAGTCCATATACGCATTCAGCGGGTCTGATATTACACTCTTTACAAAGTTTGCGGAGAAAATGGGGTATGCGAAGCTCCTAAAGATTGTAAATACATACCGAAATTCTCAGGAAGTGATCGATATTGCAGGAAACTTTATTCAGAAAAATAAAATGCAGATCACAAAGGAACTGAAATCACCGAAAAGGATCGAGGATCCGGTTATTATCTATACATATGATGGAACTTTAAAGAAACCAAACGAGGATAATCGGACAGGAGCAAACTATGCGATCGCCCATGCAGTGGAGGTTGCACTGGAACAGATCATCGAATTCAATAGGAAAGAAGGAAAAACGGAAGATTCATCGATCCTTTTATTGGGAAGATTTGGTTTTGACGGGGATAAACTGGAGAGATCTGGACTGTTTGAGTATATAGGGCGCGGGAATAAACTGAAAAGTGTCAAGTATCCGGAATTAAATATCACATTTATGACGGCACATGCTTCGAAAGGTCTTGGATATGATAATGTGATCGTTGTGAATGGACGAAACGAAACCTATGGTTTTCCGTCGAAGATAGAAGATGATCCGGTCCTTGCGTTTGTGATCAAGGGAGACCGGTCGATCGACTATGCGGAAGAGAGAAGACTGTTTTATGTTGCGATGACAAGGACAAAGAACCGTGTTTATTTCATTGCACCGGAACAGAATCCATCAGAGTTTCTTCTGGAAATCAAGAGGGACTATAAAAATGTGGTTTTGAAAGGAAATTGGAATGAGGAACCGCTGCAGAACAGTATCGCCCGGAAAACATGTCCGATGTGTGGTTATCCGATGCAGCTGCGCTATAAAAAGGCATATGGACTAAGACTCTATATCTGCACGAATGAGCCGGAGGTCTGCGGATTCATGACGAATGAATATGCGGCTGGAAAGCTTTCAATTTTAAAATGTGAGCAGTGCAGGGATGGATATTTGATCGTGAAACCGGGAAAGGAAAATACATATGTCCTCGGATGTACAAATTATAAGAAGGATGGAACTGGGTGCGGAAAATTCCTGACAGCGAAGAAATACTATGAAATGTTTCATCTGACAGAGGAACCGGCTCCGCCTAAGAAATTTGCATCAGGACTTGATAAAAAAACTGAGAATCCAAAGATCGTGACAGAGGATAAAAAAGAAGAACATCCGATACCTGCGATCCAGAGGGCAGAAACGGATGTTGTCATGTTTCAGAACATCAATTTAAATGACTGTATTTTTACAATTCTACAGTGCCTGTCCCATATCAGTGAAAAACATTATTATGGGGTCACGATACTGGTGGACGTGCTTCGAGGGGCACAGAGCAAGCGAATCACGGATGCGGAACTCGATAAAATACCGGAATATGGAAAGCTTGGAATGCTTGACCGGGAATCTGTTGTATGCATCGTAGAATGGTTGCTGGAACAGCATTATATTCTGAAAACAAAGCATCCGAAATACCCGGTCCTTCATCCCACTTATGAAGGGATGCATTATAAAGAGAGTATCACAGAGGAACTGTTAAAAGAGCTTGCAGAAAAATTGAGAGCTTAGCTCTGACACGGTCCCTTCACACTGTTTAAGATCTCCTCAGCTGCCAGTCTGTGCTTTTCCTCGAGCTCATGCTTCTGGTCGAGGATCGTCTGGATCGTGATTCCGTCGAGATAATCCATAATGACACGGTTTAAACCTTCCCAGACGGGGAGTGTGTCGCAGGCGGAGCAGCGCTCGCAGGGATTCGGGGTGTGCTCGAGGCAGGAGACCGGAGCAAGGCTGCCCTCCGTGGTCTGCAGAATCTTTCCGACGGTACACTCCGACGGGGATTTTGCGAGTTTATATCCGCCCTGATAACCGCGGGTGGTGGAGAGCATTCCGGTCTTGTTTAAGAGGGGAACGATCTGCTCTAAATATTTTTTTGAGAGACCCTGACGGGCAGCGATGTCCTTTAAGGAGATAAAGCCATCGTCGGCATGTTCGGCCAGATCGATGACCATGCGCAGGGCATAACGGCCTTTTGTAGATATTTTCATAATTATTTCTCCAATTTCAACAACGATCTTACATGTCATAAGAAGTCTGAATCGTTGAACCTTCATCCGGCTCACTCTGCGGAATCCGGAACTGCTCCGATTATACTACAAAACAGGTAGGTGTTCAACCAAGGTTTTGTTTTTTCTCGTGGTTGCCAGAAAAATACACATGTGATAGAATAAAAGTGAATTTCTGATGCAAAGAAAAATATTAATAGCGGTCCTGCTGAAATGGGAAAAGAGAAAAATCCGGGCCGCGGCAAAAATAGAATCGAGTTTAAGAAAGGAACCATAAATATTATGAAAAAGCTGGAAGAATATGTTATAAGTATCCCGGATTTCCCGGAGCCGGGAATCATTTTCCGTGACATCACTTCAATTTTACAGGATCCGGATGGATTAAAGCTGGCGATCGATTCGCTCCTCGCAATGGTAAAGGACGTAGATTTCGATGTGGTCGTTGGAGCAGAGTCCAGAGGATTTATTTTCGGAACACCGGTCGCTTATGCGCTGGGAAAATCCTTTGTTCCGGCGAGAAAACCGGGAAAACTCCCGCGAGAGACCGTTTCTATGGAGTATGCTTTAGAGTACGGCACCGGAACCATCGAGCTTCACAAAGATTCCATCAGACCGGGACAGAAGGTCGTGATCATCGATGATCTGATCGCTACAGGCGGAACCGTGGAAGCGATCGCAAAGCTTGTGGAGGAGCTTGGCGGCGAGGTCGTTAAGATCTGCTTCGTGATGGAGCTTGCCGGATTAAAGGGAAGAGATAAGCTGCAGAAGTATGATGTGGATTCTGCGATCATTTACGAGGGGAAATAAGCTCGTCAGACAGGTTTGAGAGAACATGGCAGCAATGTCGGGAAAGTAAAAAGGTAATGCCGCCAGAGAACGCTAAAAAAGCGGTCTGGCGGCATTTTTACGTCACTGGGCATCCAGAAGAAATTGCCGGTGGCGATGATACAAGGCGGAAAGTGAGAACCAGAAGGTACCGACGAAATGTTTCACGGCTTCTGGAATGCCTGTTACCGTAAATAGAAAAGAGGATAAAAATGAGAGAGATCGTATTTAAGATGGAACGTCCGGGCCTTGTGGAGGTCGGACAGGAGGTAGATGTCAGCGAGTCCATCACACCGGTCAATGTGAACTACATGATCGAGCCGGCGGTGGCGATGTCAGGGTTGTTCCGGTTTACGGAGCGGTTGAAGAGCAGAAAGGGCATTGTGAAGGACATTATCCAGAATGACCGCGGGTATTATGTGACGGTGGAATTCGACGAGTGATCATGTAGCTGTCGGACTCTGTTTTCTGTGAAAAAGCAGCAGAAACAGGAGATACATGGTGGATAAAAGAAGTATCTGCGCTGCAGTCCGGAAAAAATCCGGGAGACCTGCAGGGATCGGGAGATCTTCCGGGAACAGCCGGAAGATCCAAAGTGCGCAGAGCAGGCAGAAAACAGGCTTTCCGATCAATATCCATGCGTTCCAGTCACAGGGGACGATCCTTCGGAGCGCCAGAACATGGAGCAAGGCTAAAAGGATCTCACTCGCCAGCATCCCCCATAGGCAGGCGCGGATCCCAAACTCCGGGATTCCGAACCACACGAACGCGATGCGGACGAGAAGGGAGATCAGATGGTGGAAAAAAGTGAGCTTTGTTTTTCCGAGACCATTTAAAATGCTGCCGGACGAGGTGGCGAGATAGAGAAACGGGCAGAGCCAGGCGAGGATCTGAATGAAGGATCCGGCGTCCTGGCTTTTAAATATCTGTAAGCCCAGCGCATCTCCGAAGACTGTGAAGACCCCGATGCAAAAAATTCCGAGATAAAGGCTGTACCGGAAGGACATGGAGATCCCGTCTGCGATTCCGGAATCGTTTCCGGCAGATTGATGCCTTGCGGTGACTGGCAACAGGACCACAGCCAGAGAGTTTACAAGGGCCGACGGAAAGAGGACAAAGGGCATCGCCATACCTGTGAGTGTTCCATATGTACGGACGGCCTGGGAACGTGTGAGTCCGTAGACGGTCAGACGCTCCGGGATCATGATCGTCTCCGTACTCTGCAAAAGGTTCAGGACAAGACGATTAGCCATGAGCGGAGCGGCGAGGGCAAGGAGGGCGGGGCCAACACTGTATGATCTGCCTGTATTTTCGTGAAATTCATGAAACAAAAGAAAAAATATCAGCACAAACAACGCCGATCCGGCTTCCCCGGCAACCAGCCCGAATACGGCAAGTGACACGGTGACCGGAATCTGTTTCTCGATGCAGACAGACACCAGCAGAAATACTGTAAAGATCCGGATCATCTGCTCCAGAAGCTGGGAGGCAGCAGGGACAGAGACTTTTTCTTTTCCGTAATAGTATCCGCAGATGCAGGCATGGATGGAGGTGCATGGGATCGCGAAGGCCATGACGGAGAGCAGCGGGGCGCATCTCGGCTCCAGAAGGATATGTTCTGCGAGAGGTTCGGAGAAGTGCCGGATCATCAGGGCTGCGGCGAGGGACAGGGTAAAGGAGATGGAAAAACCGGAGAGCAGTGTCCGTTTCGCATGGTCCGGGTCCGCCGCAATAAAGCGGGAGATGGCAGTCTGGATGGATCCGGCGCAGAGGGAGAAGAAGATCCCATAGACCGGAAAGATCATCTGGTAGATCCCAAGTCCTTCCGCGCCGATGGTGCGGGAGAGAAAGATCCGGTAGAAAAAACCGAGAATGCGGGCGAGAAGTCCTGCGGTGGTGAGGAGAAGAGTTCCGGTGATAAGCGGATGAGCTTTATGGGAAGAAGGCATGAGCGGCTCCGTTCAGTCAGAAGGATTCGGTTATATATATGTGGAAAGAAGAGACGGATATGACTCGATCCCGGATCCACAGCGGCTTCTTGCCGCTTAAAACAGGCGAAAATACGGGGAATTCCTAAATACTTAGCAGATTACTGTGTATTTCTGAAAAAACATGAGAATACCGGTTGAAATTCCCGCCGGGTTTCGTATATAATGTAGGATATCTGTGGCCTGTCTAAGCTTCTTTGGCGCTGACCTGCGGGTCATAGCATAAAATAAACAGTAACAGTTCAGCCTTGCACCGGTATGACGACAAGGCTGGATGATCATGCTTTACAGAAAGGCGGAACCATGAAAAAAGTAATCTATCTCGACAATGCGGCAACGACAAAGGTACGTCCGGAAGTCGTAGAAGCCATGCTGCCGTTTTATACAGAATATTACGGAAATCCTTCCGCGGTATATGAATTTTCCACACCGTGTAAGGAAGCACTCGCAAAGGCAAGGGAGACGGTAGCAAAGTCTCTCGGCGCAAAGGACAATGAGATCTACTTCACGAACGGTGGATCCGAGTCCGACAACTGGGCTCTGATCGCGACTGCGGAGGCCTACGCGTCAAAAGGAAAACACATCATCACAACAAAGATCGAGCATCATGCGATCCTTCACACCTGTGAGTATCTCGAAAAACGCGGCTATGAGATCACCTACCTTCCAGTAGACGAGTTTGGTTCCGTTTCCATCGAGGAGTTAAAAAAAGCGATCCGTCCGGATACGATCCTGATCTCGGTGATGTTCGCCAATAACGAGATCGGAACGATCGAGCCGATCAAGGAGATCGGTGAGATCGCCCATGAGAACGGGATCATTTTCCATACAGATGCTGTTCAGGCATACTGTCATGAACCGATCAATGTAGATGAGTACCACATTGATATGTTAAGCGCCAGCGGACATAAGTTCCACGGACCGAAGGGAGTCGGCTTCCTTTATATCCGAAAGGGATTAAAGCTCCGTTCCTTCATCCACGGCGGTGCCCAGGAGAGAAAACGCCGCGCCGGAACTGAGAACGTGCCGGGAATCGTCGGTCTCGGAAAAGCTGTTGAGATCGCGATGGCAGAGCTTGAGAATAATAAAAAGAAAGAGACAGAGCTCCGCGATTATCTGATCGGCCGTGTCATGGACGAGATCCCATACACACGTTTAAACGGTCACCGCACAAACCGTCTCTCCAACAATGCGAACTTCGCGTTCCAGTTCATCGAGGGCGAATCCTTACTCATCATGCTGGACATGGACGGAATCTGCGGCTCCAGCGGTTCCGCATGCACATCCGGTTCTTTGGATCCGTCTCATGTGCTGTTAGCTATCGGACTTCCGCACGAGATCGCGCACGGCTCCTTACGTCTTACCTTAAGCGAGGAGACAACGAAGGAAGAAATCGACCATACGGTGGACTGTCTTAAGAAGATCGTGGAAAAGCTTCGCGCAATGTCCCCGCTTTATGAGGATTTCATTAAGAAAAACAGAAAGTAAGAGGAATAATAATGTATTCAGAGAAAGTAATGGACCATTTCCAGCATCCGAGAAACATGGGAGAAATTGAGGACGCCAGCGGCGTAGGTACTGTCGGAAACGCAAAATGCGGCGATATCATGAGAATCTATCTTGATATCGATGATGAGACACATATCATCCGTGACTGCAAGTTTAAAACCTTCGGCTGCGGCGCTGCCGTTGCCACAAGCAGCATGGCGACAGAAATGGTAATGGGAAAGACGATCGAGGAAGCGATGGAAGTAACCAATAAGGCAGTTATGGAAGCACTTGACGGACTTCCGCCGGTAAAGGTTCACTGCTCCCTGCTTGCAGAGGAAGCGATCCATGCAGCACTCTGGGATTATGCAGAAAAGCACCATATCGAGATCAAAGGCTTACAGAAGCCGGTGTCCGATATCAGTGAGCATGAAGAGGACGAGGAATATTAATGAAGAAAAAAGTCGTGGTAGGAATGTCCGGGGGCGTGGATTCATCGGTTGCTGCCTGTCTTTTAAAGGAGCAGGGATACGACGTGATCGGTGTCACCATGCAGATCTGGCAGGAGGAGGATTCCTGTACGGTTGAGGAAAACGGCGGATGCTGTGGGCTCAGTGCGGTGGAGGATGCAAGACGCGTCGCATGGACACTCGGAATTCCCTACTATGTTATGAACTTCCGGAAAGAATTCCAGAAGAATGTGATCGACTATTTTGTTGCGGAGTATCTGCACGGACGGACACCGAATCCGTGCATTGCCTGCAACCGCTATGTAAAATGGGAGGCGCTTTTGGAGCGCAGCCTTGAGATCGGAGCCGATTATATCGCGACCGGTCACTATGCAAGGATCAGCCAGCTTCCGAACGGCCGTTATACGATCCGGAACTCCGTGACGGCGGCGAAGGATCAGACTTACGCGCTCTATAACCTGACCCAGTTCCAGCTTTCCAAAACTTTGATGCCCATCGGTGATTACACGAAGGACGAGGTGCGAAAGATCGCCGAGGACCGTGGACTTGCCGTAGCAAAGAAGAAGGACAGTATGGAGATCTGCTTCGTTCCGGATAATGATTATGCCGGATTTATCGAGCGGGAAGCGTCAGATGTTCCGGGATGCGGAAACTTTGTGGACAAAAACGGTGTGATCCTCGGAAAACATAAGGGAATCACCCATTACACCGTTGGACAAAGAAAGGGCTTAAACCTTGCGATGGGACACCCGGTGTTTGTCACAGGGATCCGCCCGGAGACCAACGAGGTTGTGATCGGTGAGGGGAATGACGTGTTTTCCGATCATCTGATCTGCAAGGATGTGAACTGGATGGCGATCGACGGTCTTCATGGAGAGGAGAAAGAGGTCCTCGCGAAGATCCGTTACAGCCATAAGGGATCGCCGTGTGTCATCCGGGAGCTTTCGGATGGAACCGTGGAGTGCCGGTTTAAAGAGCCGCAGCGAGCGATCACGCCGGGACAGGCAGTTGTATTCTATGAAAATGAATGTGTAGTCGGAGGGGGAACGATCCTATGAGCAGGATGAAAAAGGGAAACGGACTCCTCCGATTCCTTATCTTTGCAGTCCTATCTGCTCTGGTGCTTACCGGATGCAATGGGACGAGGAAATATGAGGCGGTGGATCTAAGCAGTGAAACGGCGGCGGTCTCTGAAACAGCAGAATCCGGTACGGCTTCAGCGGAGAACGAAACGGATTCAACAGATTCCGGTGCTTCTGGTTCTGAAGACGTGGACGTGCAGGCGCTTGGGGAGACAGCCGGGGAAGCTGTAACGGCAGATCCGGAGAGTGGGGATCCGGCCTCAGAACGTTCTGAGTCTGCTTCAGAATCGGAAGAACTGTCCTCAGAGATGTCTGAGGCGGAGAGCGTGGAGGCTGCAAGAGAGTCAGCAGCGGCAGCTTACACGGCGGCTGCGAACGACGATGCCGAGACTGCGCCGGAGATTCCGTTTAATGGCCATACAGTCGCTATCGATGCGGGCCATCAGGCGAAGGCAAACACTTCAAAGGAGCCCATCGGTCCGTCCTCCACGACGATGAAGGCGAAGATGCCGGAAGGCGCGGTGGGGACAACCAGTGGAGTCCATGAGTACGAGGTAACGCTGACGGTGGCGAAAAAGCTTGAGACAGAGCTTGTGAACCGTGGCTACCACGTTGTCATGATCCGCACGAGCCATGATGTGAACATGAGCAGCGCAGAGCGATCCGCAGCGGCTAACAGGAGCGGAGCAGATATCCTGATCCGGCTTCACGCGGATTCCATGGACAACTCTGGTGTCTATGGGG
>ERZ1026901.222-NODE-222-length-50142-cov-7.776649_pt1 | contig 50142 bp, 38 predicted proteins | sample MGYA00380179_ERZ1026901 | MGnify/ENA primary metagenome ERZ1026901 (study PRJEB33269, sample SAMEA4719815) | human gut metagenome | biome: human-associated habitat; feature: organic feature; material: feces | place: Cameroon | collected 2013-10 ... | reverse complement strand
CCACTTCCCGAGGCCGTGGGCTGGCCACGTCCGCCGTACTGTACCACCTGACAGACGACATGTCGATTGATGCCATATTTCTTGGAAATACTATAAAATGTTTTATATTTGCATTTGCGTATGTCTTCACGCACCCTAGATAATAAAACCGATTGATACTTGAACTTCTTCATGGATAATATATATTGGCTATTGCCATACTTGGATAATCTTAGTTTTACGCGTATCAGCGTGAGATTTACACCGATTTCTGACCTTGCCCAAAAAGCATGGATAGGAGCTGCTGTGAGAAACCGTTTCCTGCAGGCCGCGGAGAAAGTCATGCTGCCCGAGGGGATGACACTTCGGGAAAAACTTGACACTTTGCCACTTTCGGAAGACCATTTCTTGTATAATCAGTTCAAGGGCGGCTTTCCGAAAGGCTATATGTTCGATGTGAGCAGATTGTCATCAGCGAAAAGCAGTTTTGAACTGAAAGCGGACGAAACTTACAGGCTTGACCTTCTTCTGATAGGGACGGTGAACAGTTTGCAGCCGCAGATGATAACAGCATTACAGACGATGTTGTCAGATGGCCTAGGCAATCCGCCGGTACAACTGATGCTTCAGGAAATGAAAATTGAAAAGAGCGTCAGCCTCCGGAATTTTTCCAAACGCAATTTCGACGGCCCAGTGACCGGTGAATTCCGACTCAGGACACCGCTTTCGTTGCTCAAACCGCTGAAGAACACATCTCATGTAAGTTATCAGGCAAAGATGAATGGATTCCCCTCTTTCTATCAGTGGATGAATGCGGCTGTGAACCGTCTAATGGCATTGACACTGCTCTATTCCGAAGATCATCTCTCTGTCATTGACACTCGCGAGGAATGGGAGCGAAGCATCGAGAATTTCGTCTTTCCAGCGGCTGATGCGTGGCTGATGGAGGCCGGTCTGAGGTTCCGGAAACTTCGGAGCACGCCCAAGCAGGGTGAGGTCAATGTCTATGTGATGTCCGGGTATGTCGGAAATATGACTTATTCCGGAATTTCGCCGTTTCATGTCCCTGTTGTGGGGCTTATGTCGCAGTTGGGAGTGGGGAATGATATAAATTTCGGATTGGGGAAATACGACGTGGATTTTACTGAAATATAAACTTTTAATATTAGCTGATAGTGAAAAAGATTGTAGTGCAATTGGTTCAGGATACTCCTATGTGGCATTTCCAGGGAGCATTCGATGATTGTTGCCTTAGGGCGACAGAGGTGAAGCCTAAACTTGACAGGTTTTTGCTGGCTAAACTAGACAAGGGAGAGTTGTCGGTGAATGATTGTGCGTTGACAAGTCGTGACGGTGTGCCTTCTACTTGGTGGGCAAATGAGGACAAGACAGCGCTTAACTACAAGATGAGGATTAGTGCTGAAAGTCGGAGAATCATTGAGTCACAAGTCCCCGACCTGGACAGGAGGACTGGACAGCAGAAAACTGATCGTAATGGAAAGCCCGTATTTAGAAATCTTTATCCAATTTATTTCGCTAGGGTTGGAGCAGATGAATCTGGCGATATGGAATTGGTGAGGATGAGTGGCATAAGAGTCGAGTTGATAGTTAGTGATGACAGGCTTGCTGAATGTATCGCGCCAATTATTCCGGCATTTTTTGCATCTCATAGTTTCGGCGCTCGACAGGATAAAGGATTTGGATGCTTTAGGGTATCTGGTGCTGGATCGACTGGACAATTGTCGGGGGCTTCTTATTATTTTATTGCCCCTGCTTGTAATAATTCAGAGGATAAATATCAGAGTCTGTTTCAGCATATAAACTATTTCCATAAAGTTATTCGTAGAGGAGTGAATGAGCGTGGATGTTATGTCAAGTCTATGATGTATCATTACGCTAAAGATAAGGGAGATTACTGGGATAAACCTGTTATACGTACCGCGTTTAATTTTAGAAATGTGTTGTATCGCTTCATCTGTGGGGATGTTCATATTGATGAATTGTATGATATGGACCGTCGAAAAGTTACAAATCGTGATGGTAGTATTAAACCAGTGCGTAATAGCTTGAGCGATGAGTATGAACGGAATCGTGAACTTATGGGAAAGAAGAATCTTTACCGTGATGCTCTAGGCTTGTCAACTTCGCAGGATTGGATTTCCTATGGAAATAAAGTGAAGACGTCGTTACATAGTAACGAAAATGAGGAGGTGCGCTTTAAGTCACCTGTTGATTATCGACCTGTTCCAACTACTGATGGGGGCTTTATTGTTTACATTATAATTCATGAGTTGCCAGATGAATTGAGACAGGCAAGATTTGATATTTCATGTGATAAATCCAGAGAGAAATTGGAAAGGATGAAAATTTCAGATGCTATATCTATTTCAGATTATTTCGAGTTTATCTATGATAATACGTGGAGAGTTGAGTTGGATGAGGTTGAAGAACCAGATTGTATAGACATTCAGCCTGGCAAAGAGAACAGGGAACCATATACATTGATAACTCAAGTGTTTAGAACATTGAATAAAGTTGCAAAATAAAGCTATGGGTGAGAAAAAACACTATTTTGGAATAACTGTAGGGCCGATAACTCGGGTGTTGTCTTGCGCACATAGTACGCGAGCCGTATGGGCATCAAGTTATTTCTTCTCGGATTTGTCGCGTCGTCTTGTCGAACCATTGTACAACTCTGGGCATAAATTTCTGAAACCGATCGTGACTGAGGATCTGTTCGGAGAACGCACTACAGTAGGACGCTTTCCGGATCAATATATCTTCGAGGCAAAACCTGAAGACTCGTTTGGAAGTCTCATGAACCTTCGTTCAGAGGTCTTGGACAATGTTGCCGGACGCATGTCTGAGGCACTGAAAGAGAACAAAGATATACTCAAACAATATTTGAGTAAGACAATCAAGATTTATCTCCTTGAGTTGTTTTCTGAAAAGCCGGAAACTGTAGTTGAGGAGATGCAGAACAGAATGTCATGCGCGGAGTTTCGTGACACCTTTGCAGACAGTCAGAAACGGGATTATCTTTCTGGCTTGTTTGAATCAAATATAGAGGTCCTGGGAAAGTTTTTTGAACTTGATAAGACTCTCAAAGGCTTTGATTCACTTCCGGAAGCCGCATATCATAAATATGTGGCCTTTGTTTCAGCGGATGGCGATAACTTCGGAAAATGCATGGCTAAGCTTGGTGAGAAAGCGTCTCTTTTCAATGTCTTCGGCGCAGAACTGGCCGAGTTGGTAGAAGACTATGGTGGTCAGGTTATCTATCAGGGAGGGGATGACGTTTCTTTTTATGCCCCAGTATATAATGACAGAAAGAGTCTTGACATTTTTGGACTTATCAAGCAAATTGATGAGGCTTTGAAGAATACTATTTCAAACAACGAAGATGTTAAACGTCTGGGCATAAGCGTCTCCATGAGTTATGGCGTAGCGATTTCTTATGAAAAACATCCTATGGCCGAGACAAGACAGCTTGCAGAGGAACTCATGTACGAAGCGAAAGCAATTGAGGGAAAGAATGCCATTGTGTGGAAACTTCGTAAGCATAGCGGACAACTTGCGGGCGGTAAGATAAGTAAAAATAATAGAGAATTATTTAATAATACCTGTGGACTTCAGAACTATGCTTCGTGGGTTGAAGATGAATTCCTTCATAGTATCACATACTGGCTGAAGCGTTATGAGGAGCCTCTTCATTATATCCTTAAAAAGTCAATGGGACCTAATGCCAATGCTGCCGCCAACAGGCCTGTGCGAAAAGCGATGCTCGAAAATTTCATTGACAAGAATTTCAATGAAGATGTGCATGATCGTTCGAAAGACCTGCTGACCAGTTTGATTCCGATTCTGCTTGACCAGTCTTTTGAAGGAAAACCAGAGGAGGCTATCAGTTATCTTCATAACGCATTGCGATATGTAGGCTTATTAATCAGAAAACCGGAAAACAGATAAGCTATGAGTGATAAAACATATAAGTATATAGTTCGTTTGACTCCAGTAGGAAGCTATTTTTTCGGTGGAGAGACGACGTTTGGTGACGGAAAGAACCAGAACTATCTTGTCAGAAGTTGTATTCTGCCTCAAGTTTCTGCCGTGTTGGGCGTATTACGCTATGAAATATTACGGAGAAACAATTTGCTTGAGACAGGAGCTGAAAACGATGCTGAAAAAAAAGAAAAATGGCCTGAGTATATCGGAAAGCCTTTCAATATTGAGGCTCCAGCCGCTTCGTATGGACAAATAAGGGAGATTTCTCCAATCTTTATGGAAAGGAAAAGTGATGGAGTGCTCTTTACGCCATGTCCGGCTGACTTGGGATATGAGGTCACGTTTGGGAATGATGAGAAAGTATCATATTTTGGGGAAGAAATTCCTCAGCCATTGATTACCAAGCAGGGAACCAATACGTTCTGTGATTTCAAACATTACGATAATTGGAAGAAATGGATAGGAACAGATGGGAAAACGATCGATGCGGATAAGATTTTCATCAATGATGAAAGAGTGGGAATAAATAAACTTGATGGCTCCTCGGATATAGATAAGGCTTACTTTGAGCAGACGCAGATAAGGCTTAGTGATGGTTATCATTTTTGCTTTTCTGTGACGACGTCAGAGAAATTGGATGAAAAGCCTGTTTTTGTTCAACTGGGCGGAAATCGCTCTACTTTCAAGATGGCGCTCGAATCTGCCGATGTGGATCTTGTGGGAAAATTCAGGGAGGTACTTCCTCGTGACGGCCGTCTTCTTTTGCTTGGTGATGCGTGGATTAAGTCGGAGGAAAGGGATAACTACAGTTTCATCTGGGGCGAGAGAATAGTGAACAGATATATTTCCAATATTCACAAGTGGAACGGAAACCGTTCAGAAACAATGTTATACCATCTTTTAGGTCGTGGTTCTGTTATTTATGCCAATGATGAAAAGCTAACTGAACTAAAGGAAAAAGATGATAATCTTCGTAAAGTCGGACTGAATATTTTTGTTTAACCTATTTAGAATCAGAATATATGAAAGCAACATTATATACAATCGAATGCATCAGCAATCTTCACGTCGGCAGCGGACAGGACAATGAAGGTGTCATTGATGGACTCATACAAAGAGATGTGGTCACTGACCTTCCGTGTATTAACGCGTCCAGTCTTAAGGGCGTGCTGAGAGAGCATTGTGAAAAATGGAACAAGGCTCACAATGAAGATGCGGAGAAGGTCAATGTCGTGAAACTCTTTGGTAAGAAAGTCAGCGGTGAGGAAAATTGCGAGGCGGGAGAATATCGTTTTCTGGATGCGTCAATTCTGTCGATTCCGCGTCCGTCCGTTAACGCCCCATTTGTGCAGGTTACATGTGATGAAGTTGTAACGGAACTTCAGGGTAAAGCCTCTCTCTTTGGTGTTGGGCTTGGGGATAATGAGAAAGAAACTATTTTGAGCTTGGCAAATGTGTTGGAAACGAATGAGTGTTCTTACGAAGATTTTAAGAAGTATTGTGAGAATGATGAACTTCCGGTAATAGCACGGAACTGCTTGAAAGATGGAGAAAGCAAGAATCTATGGTACGAGCAGGTGCTCCCGAGAAAGAGTCGCCTTGCCTTCTTTATTTTGCATGATGACGGTGAGATAAATAAGGCATTTGACTCTGCCATTACTTCCGTCCCCGTTCAGATTGGGGCCAATGCTTCCGTCGGTTATGGAATATGTGTTATCAAGAAATATTAGGGACTATGGCTGTTTACAAACCTACATATGAAGACATTTCCACTGCTGCAGATGTGCTGCTTGAGGTGGGGATTGTCACTCGTGGAAATGCTGACGAAAAATATTGTTATCCAAAGACTTTTGGCTCCTACCCGTCGTCTTTTGCCGCAACTGTGTCGCAGTGCGGACTTTTGAGGGCATTGATGATTTTTGAAGATGACGACAGCAAGTCTCAGTCTAATAGGGAACGCTTTCCTGAGGCTGTGAGATTGTATTTGAGGAAACGGTACCCGGAAAATCAGAATCGGGATAAGTTGCTTTCAGAACAAGTCGCTGCTGATGCTGCTGGAAAACTTAAAGAGCAGATTATGAACGCCTCGACAGCATTGAAAATCGCATTGAGGATGTTTGCTCCATCAGAGAAAGTAAATGTTGGAGCATATAATGGCATTCCTAATTCGACAACGCCAATTGATCTTCCACGCGAGAACTCGGGCGAGAACTCGGCCAATATCGGATATCAGTTCTATCATTCGGTTGGTATTCCAAGATTTAATAAGGATAATGTGAAGGCTGCTATCTCTGTGAATGGCGATGTGGCGAAAGTCCTTCGTGCAGCCGAGTTTGGTGTTGTGAATATGAGAGTTCAGGCTCCTGGCCTGCTCATTGGAAGTGGTCTTGCGCATGGGCTTCCTGGCTCTGAAGAAGATGTGAAAACTGGTCTCCAGTTCGATTATACTTCCGGACTACCTGTGATACCTGGCTCATCTGTAAAGGGTGTAATTCGCAGTGCATTTCCGACGATTAAAGAGGATAAGGGACAGCCGAATGAAGCAGATGCCGAGAAGTTGAATTATATTAGAAGTCTGATTGCGGATATTCCTAAGTTTAGTGCACTTGGCCTTGAAGATAAAGATATTCTTGAACTTGGGAATCAGATGTTCAATCATGGGGACATTTTCGCGGATGCTCTGCTTGTTGGTTATGGTACGAGAATGAAACAACATGGACCTGTGAAGCAGGTTCTTACGGAGGATTATATAACGCCGCACACTGGAGGACCTCTTGCTCAGCCAATCCCAATCAAGATTGTCAAGGTAGCTCCTGGAGTGACATTCGCTTTTTGCTTTAAGTTCAATGAGACCAAGATAGGCGCTAAAGTGGTGTCAGCAAGTATGAAAAAGGCACTTTGTTCCGCGATTCTTCAGGATCTTGGCGTTGGCGCTAAAACCAATGTCGGTTATGGCGTGTTGAAAGAAGTTAGAAATCAATAACGACTGTTTTGAAGGCTCGGCTGTCTTATGTCGAGCCTGATGACGATAATTGTAATGTGCTTCAGTTATGATATGAAGCATCGACTGAGTTCTTTGACAAGTCTGAAAATCTAGGAGAATGCCATATCCCAATGTGCATTTTGTTTTCTGAAAGAAGCTAAAAGTTGTTGGAACCGATGTCGTATCCATTGTCTACCGCTGAGGCGGTATTGAGACTAGACCCGCGTTACCGCCCACTGTGTGGTGTTATTTCTATTGTCTACCGCTGAGGCGGTATTGAGACGTCGGCATAGCAAAGTAGTTAAGCAGTATATAATTTCTATTGTCTACCGCTGAGGCGGTATTGAGACGATAGCTGTAAATCTTTTTTCTGCCATAATATTATTTCTATTGTCTACCGCTGAGGCGGTATTGAGACATTGCTCCAGAGAGGAGTGTCGCAAGTTCTGCAATTTCTATTGTCTACCGCTGAGGCGGTATTGAGACTCACCGAGTGTTCCTCATAGCCGTCAATGATGGTTTTATTTCTATTGTCTACCGCTGAGGCGGTATTGAGACTCCAATAATTTCAACCACTTTGTCGGAGACAAGAATTTCTATTGTCTACCGCTGAGGCGGTATTGAGACAAGAAACGATTGCTACTGAAGAAACTAAAAATGCGATTTCTGTTGCCTACCGTTTAGGCGGTATTGAGGCCCCCTATTAGCTGTTGTGTAATCGTTTTAGTGGGAGAATGAGGACAACTGTTATTAATCCGCAGGAGCTGCTTGTATTGTCGGAACTTAATCCTTAACTTTATATCAGAATGTAACCTCTAATTGTACAATGTTATGAGTAAGCGGATTTTTTTGCTGGGCGGAAACGACCTCGAAATGACGACAATCAAGAATTTGCTTGTCAATGCCGGTGAGCAGTTTGAAACTCATGATCTCAGATGGGACAATGCCAAACTGAGCAGCTATGAAAAGACACTTGAAGAATATGGTAATTCTCCTGATTATCAGATATATGGAATCGAACTCAATGAAGATATCCCGCATCCGGACAACTACGTGAGGATAGACCATCATAATGACTTTGCGAATAAACCATCATCCCTTGAACAGGTTGCAACACTGCTTGGCTTGGAAATGGACAGGCACATGCAACTGGTTGCTGCCAATGACTCCAGATATATTCCTGGCATGATTAAACTCGGGGCTAGCCGTGAAGAAATTGATGATATCCGCCGTGCTGACAGGGCAGCCCAGGGGGTATCTGAGGGTGATGATGAGAGATTGTCGGAAGAATCTCTGAAGTCTTGCAAGGGTGACGCCTCTAATTTATACGTTGTCAAATCATTGACATCCAAATTCTCGACAATTTGTGACAGAATGTATCCTTACAGACGTCTGCTGATATATAACGATGACGTTGCCGAATTCTATGGAGAGGGAGTCAATGACCTTACCTCGTTGTTCAAATCAGAACTGGATGCAAAAAAAATGTATCATGGAGGTGGAGACTCAGGCTATCTGGGGACTGTGGCAGGAGCGTACAGTAAGGAGGAAATAGCAGGTATTGTCGATAAGATCAGGACGCACTTCATGTATAGCTATCACATCTTTTATTTTCCGTTCAAGTGGGCAAAAAAAGATGTGCATGAGGGAACGATGACACAGCTCACAGACTTCAGTCAAATCCGTTTTCTGAATAATGGCAAATGGGTGAGGCCGGCTGTGGCTGAAAGTCAAGAAAATGACGGTAATAAGACAGACAAGAATAATGTCTCTCTGGATGCACAGGTGCTTTACAATGAGAAGAACTACTATTTCCGTTTTGTTCATGATGTCTTGTATGACTCAGGTGATGGAAATGACAATCTGGTTATGCACTTTGAGCGTAAAGAGCCTCAGGAGAAGGATGTGCGTTATCTCATAAAAGTGAGCGGCCGAGAAAAGCCTTATTCCTTGAACGTTGATGCCATAAACATAAACCTTTATAAGACCGGTGTCGGAATGATGTCATTCTACCTGAGAAATGATGATGAAAGTCAATGTGATACGAGGGACATCCTGAATATCAACCAGTATGGAAGACGAATTCTGCCACCTTTCTGGAGTGAAGTCAATGCTGAAAAACGACAGGAACTGAGCGAGTATTTGGAGATTAGTGGTTTGGACACCGAAATCAGCAAAGAGGACTTTAAATCATACACGGTGGATGAACCTTGGACGGCGACATCCATGCTCGACTCCTTGTTGAAGGATTTGACAGATAACCTGACATTGACCCCGGTAATCGATGACAGGATGTTTGTAATATCTCTGTACAAAAATGATGATATGAGCAGACTGTCCCTAAGAGCTGCCGATGCATATTGTAATCCTTCAAGTCCGTTCTCTGAGTTTTGGTACAAATACTTGTTTGTAGATACCGGGTGGCCTACATGTCAGAATGATGAAATGATGCGGGATCTTTTGCGTTCACATACGTATCTGAGATGGCAGAAGTGGAATTCTTTGTATGGGGTAAGCCGTTATTCCTTTGTCTATCTGACAAATTCAGGTGTTCCTTCTTACCTTGTCGATTATTTCATGACCACGTATGCTAGAATGATGGAAATCGCTCTGGTACAGCGTGCTTCTGTTCTTTGTTTTTCGAATGAAGTGACTACATTGACAAAGAGGGGAGACTGGACGCTCGAGAAGTTGTCGGAGCATGTGGATTCTTTGAATGAAGAGTATATCCGCTTTATTAATCGCATGTGTTTCAATGAGTTGACGTCGCAAGACCAAGGAGTTGAACTTTACGGACTGATCCGGCAAAATCTGGACATCGACTCTTATGTCGAGGAACTGAAGGATGAAATCGAAAAATTGCACGATACCATATCTTTCAAGGTTGAGCGTGCGCAAAGTGAAAAAGCTGTCTTGCTTAATGCCAAAGCGAGGGCTCTAAATATTATGGCCGCCATATTGCTCCCGGTTTCCATAGTTACCGGTTTCTGGTCGATGAATGATTTATGCTTAACCATTTGCAAAAACCCGTATAGTTTTATTGCTGCAATTTGCATTATGGTAATCGGTATAGCCATAACTCTCTGGATTATAATGAAACATCCTTCGAGAAATAAACGTCAATAGAAGTAATCCATGGCTCCGTACTTTTGTTTCCCTCCCGCTGCCCGATTCTCGGAGCGAGCAGCGGATGTTCCGTCCATTGCTGTCAATGCCTGGGAGTGCGGTTCCGGGTTTGATGACTCAGAATAATCTATAATTCGATGACGGCTATCCGCTTGAATATTCCGCAAAATGTTTATTTTTGTAAGATGTATCGTGTCGCTGGCAGGAAAATGCCGGCCTAGAAACGATAGGACGAAATAACAGATGAAAAAAGGAATTTTATTCTTGGCCGCATTGATGAGTGCGGCAATGGCCTATGGGCAGAATCCGGAATATCTGCCGGAATGGAAGGAAGGTTATCTGGACATCCACACAATCGCTACCGGACGTGGCGATGCGGCGTTGATAATCATGCCGGATGGAACTACTATGATGATTGATGCTGGAGACAATGCCAAGGCAAAAGATACTCAGCACCCTGATGCGACCAAGAAACCGGGCGAATGGCAGGCGATATATATAAAGCATTTCCTGAAACAGCTGCCGGATAAGGAAAACCTTGATTATGCGATGGTTACGCATCTTCATAATGATCATATCGGAACTATAAAGGATGCTCTGCCGGGGACACACGGATACGATCTGTCAGGAATGACATTGGTAGGAGAAAAAATCCACTTCAATAAATTTGTTGACAGGGCATATCCTGAATATGATTTTCCGTCAAAACAGAAGGTGCTCAATGCCGACAAGGGCTTCATGCCACATTACATTAACTTCGTGAACTATATTGCGCAGCACGGAACAGTCGCAGAAAAATTCCAGGTGGGAAGCAGGAAACAGTTCACGATGGTCCATAATCCTAAACCATACGCCAAGGAATTTGAAATCAGGAACTTGGCGGCCAATGGGGAAGTGTGGACAGGACGGGGAACCAACTCCGAGAAAATGTATAGCGGAGACACGGGACTCTTCGACGAAAACATGAACTCCTGCGCGATCAGACTTCGTTACGGAAAATTCTCGTACTACAATGGCGGAGATCTCTCGGGAGGTAACTGGCCGATTTACAAGTCACAGGAAAGAGACTTCGAGACTCCGGTGGCCAAGGTCTGCGGAAAGGTGACGGTTATGAAGGCGAACCACCACGGATATTTCGACACCTGCAACGCGTTCTTCCTCCAGACATTGTCCCCACAGGTCATTATCATTGACGCACGTAGCGAGAATCACCCGGTCGTATCTACGATGACAAGAATCTGTGACCCGCAGGTGTGGAGAGGCGACAGAGACTATTACATAACAGTGAATCAGTCGAGGAAGAAACTCGGAGAGGAACTGTGGAGCAAGTTCAAGCCGTGGGGCCATATCGTCGTGAGAGTCTATCCCGGCGGAAACAGTTACCAGATGTTTGTTCTCGACGCTGACAGTACCGACTATCACGTGATATACAAGTCCGACGTAGTGAACCTCTGACAATCGGCAGGGGCACAGTTCTGAAGGCTCTGATGTCTGCAAGCTACGGAAGACCACCGGACATCGTGAACGCTACGGGGCTGAAACCACTGAGTTCGGATGGCACCTCTGGCAATCAGTCCGGAACAGCAGCCGTAACAGACTGGCATTGAATACACAAACACTTTATAGATTATATGAAAAACATTACCAAAATGCTATTGACATTGGCATCAGCCGCTGCCGTAACATCATGCGGCAATGGAAGCAAGTCAGCGGACGAGAACTTCAAGTATCTCATCGATGAATTTGCAGACGTGAAAATTATGCGTTACCAGATTCCTGGATGGGAAAAGCTGTCGCTCCAGCAGAAAGAATACATCTATCATCTGAGCGAAGCAGCGAAGTACGGCTGGGACATCTACTGGGACCAGAACTGCAAAGAAAACCTGGCAGTCCGCAAAGTCCTCCAGAACATCGTGGAATGCTACGAAGGTGACAGGACCACCAAGGAGTTCGGACAGCTGATGACATATATCAAGCGCGTGTTCTTCAGCAGCGGTATCCATCACCACTACGGAGAAGAGAAATTCTTCCCTGAGTGCAGCCAGGAATACTTCCGCTCCATCATGGAAGCGGTAGGCGAGGGCGAAAAATGTGAGGCCATCCTTCCTGTGATTTATTCACCTGACCTGTATCCGTACAGACGCTCATCTGCAAGCGAGGGTGATATCGTGGCACTTTCTTCAGTCAATTTCTATGAAGGCGTGACCAGAGACGAAGTCGAAAAATACTACGCAGGTATCATTGACCCGAACGATCCTAGACCTGTTTCCTACGGTCTCAACACGAAGGTTGTGAAGGGCGCAGACGGCGTCATCCGCGAGGAAGCATGGAAAGTCGGCGGCATCTACGGCCCGGCATTGGAGAAGATTTGCGAGGAACTCGAGAAAGCAAAGGCCGTGGCTGAGAATGAGACTCAGAAGAAGGAAATATCTGAGCTTCAGGAATATTACAGGACCGGCGACCTGAAACTTTGGGACCAGTACAACATTACCTGGGTCAATGATACCCTCGGCATCGTGGACTTCACCAACGGTTTCGTGGAGGACTACAATGACCCTCTCGGAAGAAAAGCTTACTGGGAGTCTGTTGTCAATGTCAAAGATTCTGCCGCTTCAGCCCGTACCGAAGTGTTGAGTTCGAACGCGCAGTGGTTCGAGGACAATGCTCCTATCGACCCTCGTTTCAGGAAGAAGAGCGTGAAGGGTGTTTCCGCTAAAGTCATTGACGTGACCTGCCTCGGTGGCGGCTGCTACCCTGCAACTCCTATCGGAATCAACCTCCCGAACGCGGACTGGATCCGCAAGGAGCACGGCTCGAAGTCTGTGACAATTGCCAATATTACCCACGCCTATGACGCTGCAGCCAATGAGTCGCCTAAGTCAGTGCTTGAGGAATTCGCTTATTCAGATGAGGAAAAGTCAATGATGAAGAAGTATGGCGCGTATGCCGACGAGATTCACACTGACCTTCACGAGTGCCTCGGACATGGTTCAGGACAACTTCTTCCGGGCGTGTCAACTTCAGCGATGGGCGAGTATGCTTCTGCACTCGAGGAAGCCAGAGCAGACCTCTTTGGACTCTATTATATCGCTGACCCTAAGCTCGTTGAACTCGGTATCATTTCAGCTGAGGCATACAAACCTCATTATGCGAACTACATCCGCAATGGTCTCATGACACAGCTCACCCGCATTGAACTCGGCCGCAAGATTACTGAGGCACACATGCAGAACCGTCAGCTCATCGCTGCTTGGTGCTACGAGCAGGGCATGAAGGACAATGTCATCGAGAAGAAGGTCAAGGGCGGCAAGACTTATTTTGTTGTCAATGACTATGAGGCGCTCCGTGGTTTGTTCGGCAAGCTTTTGGCTGAGATTCAGCGAATCAAGTCAGAGGGTGATTACGAGGCTGGCAAGAATCTTATCATGAAGTATGCTGTCGATGTGGATCCTGAACTTCACAAGGAGGTCCTGACCCGTTATGCTGCTCTCGGTCTAAAGCCTTATGGCGGTTTCGTGAATCCGGATATCGTGCCGATAGAGAAGGATGGCAAGGTCGTGGATTACGAGGTCGTTTATCCTGACGACTACATGGGCCAGATGCTCGATTATTGTCATAAATATAGTATATTGTAGCGCCTCATGGCCACGTTATATAACTCTACCGAGGAATATATCAAAGGTTTCAGGACATACCTTCGCTTGGAGCGGGGTATGTCCTTAAATACTTATAATTCATATAGTTCGGACGTGAAGGAATTCGCGTCATGGCTTGATTCGGAGTCCGGTCCCGGAGTGACATTGGAAAAAACCGCGGGCGAGAACATCAGGCAATACCTCGGCACCCGCATTGACCCTAACGAAGGACCGGCGATAACTGGCAGGACGCAGGCCCGGATTCTCAGCTCGCTCCGGTCATTCTTCGGCTGGCTTCAGATAGACGGCGTCATTGCGGAGAATCCGTGCGACGGCATTGACACCCCCAAAATCGGCCGCTACCTCCCCTCAGTGCTCTCCATTGATGAGGTCAATGACATTATGAACTCCGTGGACCAATCCAAGTGGGGCGGCGTACGCGACAGGGCTATCCTCGAACTGCTTTACGGATGCGGACTCAGAGTCTCGGAAGTGTCCGACATGAAAATCTCAAATATCTATCTGCAAGAGAAATTCGTCAGGGTAGTCGGAAAGGGCAACAAAGAACGTGTCGTTCCTATGGGAGACCCTGCAGCAGAGGCAGTTACAGCATATCTGGCGGTCCGTCCGGAGCCCGCGGATGCGAAGTCCGAAGATATTCTATTCCTGAACAAATCCGGCAAGCAGCTCAGCCGCATATCCGTTTTCAACATGGTGAAAAAACAGGCCATGCTGGCAGGGATAACCAAGGAAATATCTCCGCACACCTTCAGGCACTCCTTTGCGACACACCTTATCGAAGGCGGAGCTGACCTGCGAGTCGTACAGGAAATGCTGGGGCACGAAAGCATTCTTACAACGGAAATCTACACGCATCTGGACAGCACAACCTGGCAGAACGACATCCTGGAACATCATCCGAGAAAGGATGACAGTGGTATCTGATTATTTTGCTCCTGAGAAGAAACTATCCGCTTGGGATATCTGAAAATTTGTTATTTTTGCAAGTAGGCGTTTGGAAACAACAAAAGTTTACCATGGGGAAGCGGGAATTTCGGACGCCTGCAAAGACAAAGATTATGAGAAGTAAGAATTTGTTAGTCAATATTATATTGGCGGCATTGGCATCATTGCTTATGTTGTCGGCGGTGGCGTGTGACAAGACATTTGATGACATGCCGGGAAACAAGGGGACTGCACTGGTGCGGAACGTAACTTCGGAAAAGGCGCAGGTGATGATCCTGTATTCCGCCGGATTCAACTCCCTGTGCGCAGCCCTTGAGGATGATGTCAATGATATGAAATCCGGCTATCTCCCGTTGGTAGGGTCAATGTCAAAGGCGGTTCTGGTTTATTCCAGAAGGCTGTCAGAGACAGGAAAATACACGGACAGAACGCCATCATATCTTATAAGGCTTTCAGTAGACGGATGGGGGAAAGTGATTTCGGATACCCTTAAAACCTGGCCTGAAACGGACGAAGCTGTGTCGGCATCTACCATGACCGACGTTCTGGAAACCGTGAAAGGACTCTATCCTCATGCAAGTTACGGAATGGTCTTCTCGTCACATGGAAGCGGATGGCTGCCATCAGGCTATTATTCTACGGGCAAGATTACGGCAGGTACCGCCGGACTCCAGGCTGTCCCTTACATTGACCCGAACTCTGATGGTTCGATGCCAAGGGTGAAAAGCATTGGCATCGACAATATTACGAGCAGGAATACCTATGAAATGGAAATCGAGACTTTCGCGCAGGCGCTGCCGATGAAATTTGATTACATTATCATTGACGCTTGCCTGATGGGCTGCGTCGAGGTGGCCTATGCGTTGAAAGACAAGTGCGACAAACTCGTTTTCTCGCAGGCGGAGGTGCTGGAAGACGGACTTTGCGACTATACGACATTGACACAGAGAGTCTTGAAGCCGGTTGTGCCGGACCTTTACAACCTCTGCGAAGACTCATACCAGCACTATAAGAATCAGGATGACCCGATTTACAGATCATTGACAATATCAATGATAGACTGCACCCGCCTGGACGGGCTGGCAGAGTCTTGCAAGTCGCTGTTTTCCAAGTACCGCAACCAGATTTCACTTGTCAATGCAGCCAATGTCCAGGGCTATTTCCGCGCCAGGAAACACTGGTTCTATGACTTGACTGATATCCTCCGGCAGAGCGGTGTCCCGGAGGCGGACATGACTGACTTTAACAAAGCGATGTCCGATTGCGTGTTATATAACGCGGCAACGGACACCTTCATAAATTTCGATATCAGAACGCATTGCGGCCTGAGCATGTACCTTCCGGCTGACGGAAATTCAGAACTGGACGAGTTCTACAAGACTTTGTCCTGGAACAAGGCCTCGGGTCTGGTACTCTAATCCTCGCTTTCCTTATTCTCCTGAGCCATAGCCTCATTGTAGCATTGGCGGCACAGAGGCTCATAGATGTCTTTTTCTCCGAGGAGCACAAGTTTGTGGCTCTTGGACAGACGATGTGAATGGTTGGCAAGATTGCCGCACTTCACGCAGATGGCATGGACTTTCTGGACGTCCTCGGCGATTGCCATAAGACCTGGGATAGGACCGAAAGGCTTGCCCATGAAGTCGGTGTCAAGACCTGCCACGATGACTCTTTTACCCTTGTCTGCAAGTGTCTGGGCCACCTCGATGAGGTTTTCGCTGAAGAACTGGGCCTCGTCAATGCCGATGACCTGTGTCTCATCCGAACATTCAAGCATCTTGGCCGCGTCCTTTACCGGGGTGCATGGGATGCTGTGGAGGTCATGGGAAACGACGTCCATGTCAGAATATCTCTTGTCAACAGCCGGCTTGAATATCTCTATTTTTTGGTTGGCGAACTGTGCTCTTTTCAGTCTTCTAATGAGTTCCTCGGTCTTGCCTGAGAACATTGAACCGCATATTACTTCTATGCAGCCCGATTTTATAGGGTTTTCAGAATACATGGCTTTTGTTTGAATAGGCTGCGAATTTAACATTTTTTTTTCATGCGTCCGGAAAATTTTTCGGTGGATTTTCATGTCGGGTCAATATTTTTTCAGAGTTTTCCATGCTGCTATTCCGATTGTCGCAATTAAAACGTAATTTTGTGTGATATGTGTTCCGTACATGCGGAACATGAACTGTGTAATTTGTAACCTTGCGGAAAATGGACAACCAGAAGGAATTGTTGGCTGAACTTGAGCGCGGCCTGTCCGAACTTAAGGAAAAGATAGCCGTGATGGAAAAGCTCATAGCGGAATATAACGGAACGGAAACCTCTGATTCTGAGGAGAATGGTGAAGTGGCCGAACATATAGAACTCGTTCATGAAGATTTCTTGCCGGAGATTTCCGAGGCGGTACAGGAAGAAACTGCGCCTGAGATTATCGCTGTGGAAGAGAGGTCTGCGGAAGCCGTTCTTGAGGAGCCTCAGCCTGAAATCCATGAAGAGGACATGCCGGGTGCCGCAGTTGAGGCTGAACCTGAGACGGCTGCTGAGCCTGAGGCCAATGCCGGTACGGAAATTCCTGCTGCGGAAGAGGATGCGCCTGAAAGCGTATTCGGGGAACTCTGGGGAGAAGCGAAGCCTGCAGCCGCCAAAAAGCCTGCGCCCAGGACATTGAATGATGTCAATGCTGCCAGTGTCCACAAGGCTGTCATTGACTCCAGACCTGACAAGCCACGGTGGTACACCGATATTCCGGGCTCGGAAGTGAAGGACGTCAGAAGCGCTATTTCCCTCAATGATAGGGTGTTGTTCATCTGCAGCCTGTTCCGTGACGACTCGATGCTGTTCCAGGATGTGGTGAACCGCATAAATTCATTCCCTACATTGGAAAAGGCGGTGGAATATCTTTCGGAGACATTCCCGGAGTGGGATATTTATTCGGACAATGTCCACAGGTTTATGATGGCTGTAAGGCGTAAGATACGTCAGAACAGCTGATTATGAGTTGATAGAGAATGGAGACAACAGGAAAACTATACATCGTTCCGACGCCTGTCGGAAATCTCGAAGATATGACCTACAGGGCCGTGAAAGTCCTTCAGGAGGCGGACCTGATTCTGGCGGAGGATACCAGGACCAGTTCTGTACTGCTGAAACATTATGACATTCATGGCAAACTGCAGTCACATCATAAATTCAATGAACACCAAACCGCTTCCGTCATCAAGGACAGGATTCTTGCGGGTCTGAACGTGGCTCTCATCAGCGATGCCGGAACTCCAGGAATTTCGGACCCCGGATTCCTGCTGGTCAGGACATGCGCAGCGGAAGGCATTGAAGTACAGACACTTCCAGGAGCAACGGCATGTATCCCGGCGATTGTCTCGTCCGGCCTTCCATGCGACAGATTCTGTTTCGAGGGCTTCCTTCCTGTGAAGAAAGGTCGCCAGACTTTGCTGAAGGCGCTTTCAGAGGAGACAAGGTCAATGATTTTTTACGAGTCCCCTTATCGTCTTGTCAAGACTCTTGAGCAGTTTGCCGAGTTCTTCGGTCCTGACAGGGAGTGTTCGGTGGCAAGGGAAATTTCCAAGGTCCATGAGGAACACCGCAGGGGAACATTGGCAGAGGTAGCGGATTGGTTCCGTGAGCATGAGCCTAAAGGCGAAATCGTAATAGTCGTTGCGGGTGCACCTGCACGCAAGCGCAAGGAGTCCAAATACGACGAAGACGAAGAATAACTGACATCCGGAAGAGGATACCGGAGGTCAATGTAATGTATCTTTTCAGGGCGGGTGGCTTGGAAAGACAATGTCTGAACAGAAAAGGAAACAACGTGTTTCCGCATCATTTGTAACAGGGGCGATTGCCCTTGCATTTCTAATTATCGGTTATCAGACAGCTTTGTTTGTGCACAGGGCTGCCACGCTTAAGATTTTGTCCGGAGCGACCGCTCCAGATACGGTTTTCGTGTTTGAAAGTCCGGTGAAAGAAGTACCTGTCAATCAGCATGGTAGCATTGACAAAAGGCGTGTGGAAACCCGGGCCGAAAGGCATTATGCCAAACGTCCGGAACAGGCGGAGAAGGTGATAAGGACGTTCACGCCACGTACTTACGAATCATTCAGGTTTAATCCGAATACGGTTTCAGTGTCTGACTTGTGCCGTCTGGGATTCACGGAGAAGCAGGCGGAATCCATTGACTCATACCGCAGAAAGGGAGGCCGCTTCTGGAGACCGGGTGATTTCGCCAAGTCTTATGTGGTGTCTGATACCTTGTTTGCCAGACTGGAAAAATACATTGACATCCCCCTTGTCGATATCAATGTTGCGGATTCGGCGGCTTTTGACGCTCTTCCCGGCATCGGCGGATATTTCGCTTCCAGGATGGTGTCGTATCGGGAAAAGCTGGGCGGCTACTCTGACATTTGCCAGCTCATGGAGATCTATCATCTTGATAAAGAGAAGTTTGCGAAGTTTTCTGACCTTATAGAGGTGAGGAAGAGACCGGCGCCGTTCAGACTGTGGTCAATGCCGGCCGATTCGCTCCGCCGGCATCCGTATGTGCGGGATTTCAGAACTGCCAATGCCATAGTGCTTTACAGAAACAATAATCCCCGCTCGTCTTGGACCGTTTCCGGTCTCGAACGTGCAGGGATAATCGACAAGGAGACGGCAACGCGTCTCTCAAGATGTGTCATAGAGTGATGCCTGGGAGCCCCGGCCTAGTCGTGGACGTTCTTGAGTGCCTCTCTGATTTTTGCCTCGATTTCATCGCTGAGCTCGGCATTGTCGGCAATCAGTTGCTTGGTGGCCTCTCTGCCCTGGGCAAGTTTCTGGTCGCCGTAACTGAACCATGATCCGCTCTTGTTGATGATGCCGTACTCGACTCCGAGATCGACAATCTCGCCTGTGTGTGAGATGCCCTCACCATAAACGATATCGAATTCCGCCTTCTTGAAAGGTGGAGCCATCTTGTTCTTTACGACCTTCACCTTGGTGCGGTTTCCGAGGGCCTCTTCGCCATCCTTGATCTGGGTGGTCCTGCGGACATCGATACGTACTGATGCGTAGAACTTCAGCGCGTTACCTCCGGTAGTGGTCTCAGGATTACCGAACATGATTCCGATCTTTTCACGGAGCTGGTTGATAAAGATGCAGCAAGTGTTTGTCTTACTGATGTTTGCGGTCAGTTTTCTGAGGGCCTGGCTCATGAGTCTTGCCTGAAGACCGACCTTGTTGTCACCCATCTCACCTTCGATTTCAGCCTTCGGAGTAAGGGCTGCGACTGAGTCAATGACAATGATGTCAATGGCACCTGACCTGATGAGGTTGTCGGCGATTTCAAGTGCCTGCTCTCCGTTGTCCGGCTGTGATATGAGGAGCGTATCCAGATTTACACCGAGAGCTTTTGCGTAAGAACGGTCGAAGGCATGTTCCGCATCTATCATCGCTGCAATTCCGCCCTGTTTCTGGGCCTGTGCGATAGCGTGGATAGCCAAGGTGGTCTTACCGCTGGACTCAGGTCCGTAGATCTCTATGATTCTGCCCTTAGGGTATCCTCCGATTCCCAAAGCATGGTCGAGAGCGATGGAGCCGCTCGGTATTACTTGATGTTCATCCCATTGTGGCTGATCTCCCAGCTTCATGATCGTGCCTTTCCCATAGTCTTTTTCAATCTTGTCGATCGTCGCCTGCAGCGCTTTCAGTTTCCCGGTATCAACCTGGGCGCCGGCGTCTTTTACTGCTTCTTTAGCCATAATGTGTTATTTTTTGTTCTTATCTGCGGATTATTCCGCATTCTTTACAAAGATAGAAAAAACGCAGTAATTAGAAATGAAAAATTAGTTAAATTTGTAGAGTTATGAGCGAAGTGATTAAATATAAACTGCTTGGGAAGACTCCCGGGGAGTTGAAGGAAATAGCTGTCAAATGCGGACTGCCGTCTTATGCGGGCGGCCAGATTGCCCAGTGGCTATACAAGAAGAAAGTAAAGACAATAGATGAGATGACGAACCTTTCCAAGGCCGGAAGGGAAAAGTTGTCAGAAAGATATGAGACAGGAGCGGTTGCCTATTCGGACTGCCGCGAGTCTTCGGACGGTACCAAGAAGTACCTTTTCCCTGTGACTTGCGCTTTCGGGGGCGGACTGAATGGCATTGAAGGAGAGAATCCCGGAAAGGTGGAGTCCGGCAGCATTGAGGCTGTCATGATTCCGGAACTGGACAGGAAGACGCTTTGCGTGTCATCTCAGGCCGGATGCAAGATGGGCTGCAAGTTCTGTATGACCGGCCGTCAGGGGTTCCATGGCAATCTGTCGGCTGCCGATATCCTTTCCCAGTTCATATCTGTGGATGAGGCTGCTGACCTTACAGGTACCGTATTTATGGGTATGGGAGAGCCGTTGGATAACTATGAGAATGTTCGCAGAGCGATAGAAGTTCTTACTGCCGACTGGGGGTTCGGATGGAGCCCGAAGCGTATAACCCTCTCATCCATAGGTGTTTTGCCTAATCTTAAGCGCTATCTGGATGAAACCAGATGTCATCTTGCAATCAGTATGCATGATGCCTTCCCTGATGAGCGTGGCGAACTGATGCCGGTCCAGAAGGCTTATCCTCTGAAAGATGTGATTTCGCTTATCCGTCAATATGACTTCACAGGCCAGAGGCGTGTAAGTTTCGAATATACGATGTTTTCCGGTTTCAATGATGACAAGCGTCATGCGGATGGGATTATCCGTCTGCTTTCCGGTCTGGAATGCCGCGTGAACCTCATCCGGTTTCATAAGATTCCTGACTTCCCATATGTGTCTTCTCCTGAGGGGGTTATGGAGGTTTTCCGAGACCGTCTGAACAAGGCCGGCATCACATCGACAATACGTGCTTCGAGGGGTGAGGACATTTTTGCGGCCTGCGGTATGCTTGCCGGAAAACATGGTGACAAATAAGAATATCTGACTAACTGTTAATTTATTGTAGGCTATGCACGGGAAAATTTTGACATTGTTGGCTGCGCTGGCGTCATTTTTATGTGCGTCAATGCCGGTCTTTGCGGACAGTCTGCCGGAAAAACACGTTTCTGGCATTGACGAAACCCGCGATTCCCTTTCGTTGGAGTCTCTGCGGGATTATCTTTCTATGATACGTGAAAAGAGGCCTACAGTTGCATTGGTCTTGAGCGGCGGCGGGGCCAAAGGCGCCTCCCACATCGGAGTCATCAAGTGTCTGGATTCATTGGGAATTCCTGTCGATGTGGTGCTCGGAACCAGCATGGGAGGTCTGATAGGCTCTCTGTATTCCCTTGGTTACCAGCCTGAACAGATGGATTCCATCCTCAGGTCCTTTGACTGGGATGTGGCATTGACGGACAAGGTGCCGCGTGACTACATCTCATATGCTACAAGCAAGTACAAGGAGAAGATTCTTCTCTCGTTCCCGTTCTTTTATTCCAAGAAGGACTATGTGGAGCGCATGGCGGAGAATATCCAATATGCCGGTACTGAAAGGAAATATGACCAGATTCATTTTGGCGCGGCCAAGGGTGAGGATGCCACTAGAGTCGTGAGGGATAATCTGCTCGGCAGTTTGCCTTCCGGCTTTGCTTTCGGACAGAATGTAAATAATATATTCAGCTCGCTAACAGTAGGTTATCAGGACAATATGTCGTTCGAGGAGCTGCCTATCCCGTTCGTGTGCGTGGCAACTGAAATGGTTACTGCCAAGCCTAAAATCTGGTATGAGGGCAAACTGAATACGGCACTGCGTTCGACGATGTCGATACCGGGAGTATTTGCTCCTGTGAAGACTGACGGAATGGTGCTGGTGGACGGAGGCATGAGGGACAACTATCCTACCGATATTGCGAAGGCCATGGGAGCGGACATTATCATTGGCGTGGACCTTTCGTCCGGTTTCCGTGATTATTCCGGCCTCAATAACCTTGGAGATATCATTTCCCAGGGTGTGGACATGCTCGGCAGGGAGTCGTATGAGAAGAATGTGGGGATTCCGGATGTGACCATCAAGCCTCGTCTAGATGAATTTACGATGATGAGCTTTGATGACAAGAGCATCAGCACTATCATTGACAGGGGCTATGAGGCGGCATTGACACAGATTGACAAACTGGACAGCCTGAAAGCATTGATAGGTCCTTTCCGCACGGAACTTCACAACCGCAGGGCGATTGACATCAATTCCGAGCCGGTGAGGATTTCGAGCGTGGAGATTACCGGCGTGTCTGACAAGGAGTCCCGCTACCTTATGGGAAAGATTGGCATAAGACCGAACCAGACGGTAGGAAAAGGTGCCATTGAGGATGCTGTGGCGATGATTTTCGGTACCAATGCCTTCGATTATGTGACTTATGAACTGGTCGGGAAGAGTGAACCGTTCGGGCTTCTGATTCATTGCAAGAGAGGTCCTATCCATCAGTTCGGAATCGGTGGAAGGTTTGATTCCGAGGAGATTGTCTCGGTGTTGCTGAATTTCGGTCTGAATGTCCACAGGCTTCAGGGGCCTGCAGTCGATTTTACCGGAAAGGTGGGTACAAATCCTTATGGCAAGGCTCATTTCTACCTGATGGCGCCTAAGGGGCCTACTCTCAATGCCTCTTTGCTTTTCAAGTGGACTGACCGTAATCAGTTCAAACTTGGTACCAGTGACTATAAGGTGGCTTATTTCAATATGATGCAGGAAATCTACCTTTCGAATATCCGTTGGAGGAGGTTCGATATGAGGGCAGGTATCAGAAACAATTATTTCAAGCTTAATTCCGCGATGACTGACAAGGTTTCCGGAGATTATGATTTCGGACATCTTACAAATAATTATCAGTCAGTGTTCGGCAATATGAGGGCTGATACTTTCGATGATGGTTATTTCCCTACGAGGGGTTTCACTCTCGGAATCGGCTATGAATGGATTTTCCATGGAACCAATCATCATGTGGATCCTTTCCATTCATTGACCTTCGATGTTAAGGCGGTGGCTCAGACGAGGGGTGCGCTCGCGATTATTCCTTCTCTGCAGGCGCGTTATCTCTTCGGAGGTGATCCGACTTTGCCTTATGTCAATGTCATGGGCGGTGCGATTCCGGGCAGATATCTTGACCAACAGATGACGTTCACTGGAATCAACTATGCTACGGCGTGTGCGAATTTCCTTGCTATAGCGCGTACTGATTTCCGTTTCAAGTTGTTCAAGAACAATTACCTTACGGCGATGTTCAACTATGCTGTTACTGTCGCTGAGATTAAGGATTTCGGAAATGTTGACAAGACTAAGGGTGTGTTTGGTGCGGGTCTCAAGTATTCTTACAACTCCATCATAGGTCCTGTTGAAATCGATGTCCATTGGGCGTCACGCAAGCAGTACAAGCCTGGTGCTTATCTTAACATTGGCCTTTATTTCTAGAGTATGGATAATGAGTTGTATGTTAAGGTGTTGGGGCGTCTGCAGGCTCAGTGCTCCAGGAAGGAGTGCTGCACGGCGGACATGAGGACCAAGGCTCTAAAGGCAATGGCTGGAGATGAGGATGCTGCGGAACAGATAGTTGCGTCTTTGGTTTCTGACCGGTTTGTGGATGATCAGCGTTATGCTTCGGCCTTTGCCCGGGAGAAAGCGTCCATTTCCGGCTGGGGCGCCCAGAAAATCCGTTTCATGCTCATGCGTAAGGGCATTGACAGGAAAACTGCCGATGAGGCATTGACGGAAATCGATGCGGCTTCTGCGGACAGGAAGCTTGAGTCGGTGATTGCGGCGAAGTACAGGACTCTGAAGGAGGACCCGCAATGGAGGCTGAAACTGATTCGGTTTGGGCTCGGGCGTGGCTATGGTTATGATCAGGTGATGAGTGCTGTGGACAGGGTTTCCCGGGGGAGTGATGACTGATGGATTTTATTTCTGAAATACGGGATTTCTTTTCTGAAAACGGGATTGCAGCAACTGAAACTGTCAATGACGGGTTCAGTGTCTTTGTGTGCAGCAATGTCAATGTCATTCCTGTTCCGGTGAGGTCAATGTCAATGGAAGATGCTGAAAGTCAGCATGTCAGGCTGTGTGATGCGGTTTCCGGATTGTCCGGCAGGAAGGTGCTTGTGCCTGAGGATATGTGGCGGGGAAGGCCGGGGATGATGCGTCCGAGATTGCTGGCTCAGCTGGGCAGGTTCCGGTCTGTCTTCGCAAGAAATACTGTTGTTTCGAGAATCGGGAAGGAGGAGGCTGCTTCGTTTCTGGACAGGTGTCATTCTTATCGTGATGCCGCTTCCAGATATCGCTATGGGGTGTTTACAAAGGCTGGAGAACTGGTGGCTGTGGCTTCCTTCTCTTCCGGGAGGACTTGGGTGAAGGAGGGTAGGACTGTGCGTTCTTATGAGTGGGTGCGTTATGCTTCTCTTCCTGATGTGCGTGTTGTAGGGGGAATGGGTAAGGTACTTAAGGCCTTTGAGGAGGATGTGCATCCTGATGATATCATGAGCTATGCTGATATGGAGTGGACGGATGGTGCTGTCTATGAGCGGCTTGGCTTTATTGAAGACGGAATCCGCCCTCCGGTCCAATTTGTCATCGACCCGGTTTCCTGGGTGAGGACTGCATTGTCGAGGGCGGATTCCGTCTCCGGTATGTTTTACCATCTGAATATGGGCAGTGTCAAATATCGTCTTGCCCGATGGCATTGACCTATCTGATGGTCTTCAGGTACTCTGTCACGTTGTTGCAGATTCCTTCTGCAGAGTACTCGCGACGTTCGAATTTTGTTCCTGTGATCTTTTCGTAAAGTTCAATGTATCTGTCGGTGATGTGGGAAACGACTTCCGGTGTCATTTCCGGCACTTTCTGGCCGTCTTGGCCCTGGAATCCGTTGGCCATGAGCCATTCTCTTACGAACTCTTTGGAAAGCTGTTTCTGTTTTTCGCCTTTGCGGAGTCTTTCTTCGTAGCCGTCAGCGTAATAGTAACGTGAAGAGTCAGGTGTGTGGACTTCGTCCATGAGGTAAATCTGACCATCGCGTTTTCCGAATTCATACTTGGTGTCCACGAGGATGAGTCCCATCTTCTTTGCGATTTCCTGTCCGCGCTTGAAGATTGCTCTGGTGTATTCTTCGATTTTTATGTAATCTTCTTCCGGTACGATGCCCTGTGCGATGATTTCTTCGCGGGTGATGTCTTCATCGTGTCCTTCTGATGCTTTTGCAGATGGGGTGATGATAGGTTCCGGGAACATCTGTCCTTCTACCATGCCTTCGGGGAGGGTTACGCCGCAGAGTGTGCGCTTGCCCGCCTGGTATTCTCTCCATGAGTGTCCTGCAAGGCAGCCGCGGATGACCATTTCCACTTTATATGGCTCGCATTTGTATCCGACTGTCACCATAGGGTCCGGTGATGCTATCTTCCAGTTAGGCACGATATCTGAGGTCGCGTCGAGGAATTTCGCTGCTATCTGGTTAAGTACCTGTCCTTTGAAAGGAATTCCCTTTGGAAGGACCACGTCAAATGCGGAAATCCTGTCGGAAACTACCATTACCAGATACTTGCCGTCAATGTCATAGACATCGCGTACTTTCCCGACATACTTGCCGACCTGTCCCGGGAAATTGAAATCGGTCTTTACAATTGCGTCCATCGCCATGTTCAGTTTTATGGCAAGTCGTACGGGTTTCTTGCCGTAAGATTCATGAGGGCTCCCGTAAGCCTGTTTATTGTCGCAAAGTTAGAACCAGAATTCCTTTCTGCAAAGGATTATCGGGTTTTCTTATGAACATTCTTGTGCGTTCCTTTGTTCGTTTTCTTTCCTGTCCTTCCTTTATCTACAGATGAGCCGGACTGTTTTTTATGATATACCCAGTCCGGATAGATAAGTTTTGTCTCCAAGCCTTCTATCATTGATGCTCTCCTGCTTACATATTGTGTCGGTGCGGATGCGTTGCGCTTCAGTGGATTTGGCAGGCAGGCGGCTATTAGGCAGGCTTCTCTGCGGGACAATTTTGCCGCGTCTTTATTGAAGAATCGTTCCGCGGCGGCCTGTGCCCCATAGATGCCTTTTCCCATTTCTGCAACATTGAGATAGACCTCCATTATTCTCCTTTTGCCCCAGATTTTTTCTATCAGTACCGTGAAATAGGCTTCGAATCCTTTTCTGATGATGCTCCTGGTGGGGAGGAGGAAGACGTTTTTGGCGGTCTGCTGCGATATGGTGCTGGCTCCTCTCAGCCGTTTTCCTTTCTGTTCGTGGTCCGAGATGGCCTGGTTGATCTGTTTCCAGTCGAATCCGTTGTGCGTGTCGAACAGGTTGTCCTCGCTGGCAATTACTGCACGTGCCATTTCAGAAGAGATCTTCCCGTAGCTGACCCAGGTCTTGTGCGTGTGGAAATTCTTGTCGTCAATGTGCTGGATGCTCCTCTGGATCATCAATGGCGTAACCGCTACCGGAATCCACTTGAGTGCCACGACCCATAGGATTGTCAATGCCAGAAAGGCTGCCGGTATCTTTACCAGCAGAAGCCTCCAGAGCCTTCCGGCCAATGTTCTTTTCTTTTTGCTTTCGCGTGCCATCCGTCGTTTTTGTTCTTTATCGGCAAAAATACATACTGTCGGGGTAATTATCAATGTTTCTGCGTGGCCTACAGGTCGGTTATGGTATAAATAGTCTGTGAAAAAGCGACAAAATGGCAATAAATCAATGTCAAAATGTCTTATTATATGTCAATTTGGCAAAGAAAGGGACTTTTTCTGGAATGGCACATAGATTGACTTATCTCAAGTCGTTCCGTTGAAAGACGGGGCGGATTCCGGAAGGGTTCCGGCAGGGCGCAGGCCTTGGGAACTGAGACTTCGGAATCGGAAATGATTATTAAAAAATTAAAAAGTAGGAGATTTTATTATGGTACCTTCAAGAAGAAATAACCAGAATTGGTTACCAGGATTTTTCAATGATTTCTTTGATAATGATTGGATGGAGAGGTCAAATGCTACAGCTCCTGCAATCAATGTACTTGAGAACGAAAAGAGTTATGACCTCGAGCTTGCAGCACCTGGCATGACCAGAGAGGATTTCAATGTCACTCTCGATGAGAATGGCGACCTCGTCATAAATATGGAGAAGAAACAGGAGAACAAAGAAGAGAATGGTGAGAAGAAGCACGCACATTATCTGCGTCGTGAGTTCTCTTATAGTAAATTCCAGCAGACCATGTTGCTTCCTGACGATGCTGACAGGGAAAAGATCAGCGCACAGGTTGAGCACGGTGTCCTCAAGGTAAACATCCCTAAGATTGTCAAAGTCGAGCCTGAAGTTGCCCACAAGGTAATCGAAGTTAAGTAATCCTTAAAAAATAACTTTTGACAGGAAATCTTTCGAAAGTTTATACCACGTCATTTTGTGCCAGTCGCAGGATGACGTGGTTTTTTTGTCTGTGTTTTGCCGTTATAGTTACTCATTAAAACAATTTATTTTCAAATTTGTTAAAATTTTTGGCGGAAATACTTGCAGGTTCAAATTTTATACGTAACTTTGCATCCGCGTTTGAGAAACAAACCAAACACAGCAACTTCTGGTGCGGTAGTTCAGCTGGTTAGAATACGGGCCTGTCACGCCCGGGGTCGAGGGTTCGAGCCCCTTCCGCACCGCCAAGTGCCTCTCATGAAAAATGAGGGGCATTTGTCGTATATAGGGGTTTGCGGTTCTGCAGGTCCGTAGTTATTGCGGGTCAACGTAAAATTGCGTCCGGAGTTTGTCGGGCTCAACGTAAAATGGGCCAGGGGTAAAATTCCGGGTCAGGGGGGCCGGGTTCAAAAACATACACTTTCGTCCGTAAAAACCGGCCTTTCCCCGGACAAAATGAGTTACAGACAACTTGTCCGTAAATACCCACCATTTTCCGGACAAAACGTGCTGGGTTTTGCTATCGTTCTGACATTGATCATGAAAATACAAAGCCATAGAAAAACGGTGACAAAAAACGCGTTTTTTTACACCGTTTGCCACAAAATGATGAAACGGGGTAAAATCAGGCTGTTTTTTACACCGTTTGTTCGCTATTCAGCTGCGGAATGCTCGCTTATACCAGTAATAGTTATTGCGTCCGGAGTTTGTCGTCTCTTTACAAATGATTATTTTTGTCGTCTGGTTTGATAATCCCGGCATTGACAATCCTCGTCAGGTGCGGGTATTCTTAGATAATCGTTTATGGCAGATAGTGGGAACATTATAATCAAAGGGGCAAAAGTTAACAATCTGAAGAATGTTAGCGTCGAAATCCCTCGTAACAAGCTGGTTGTGGTCACAGGAATCTCAGGTTCCGGCAAGTCGTCATTGGCTTTCGATACTTTGTTTGCCGAAGGGCAGAGGCGTTTTGCTGAGAGTCTGTCATCTTATGCGAGACAGTTCCTGGGACGAATGAGCAAGCCTGATGTCGAGTCTATTGAGGGCATACCTCCTGCGATTGCAATCGAGCAGAAGGTCAATACCAAGAATCCTCGCTCTACAGTTGCTACCACCACTGAGATATATGACTATCTGCGTATCATTTTCGCAAGGATAGGCCGCACTTTTTCTCCTGTAAGCGGAGTTGAGGTCAAGTGCCATAGCGGAAATGACGTGATGGAGTTTGTGCTCGGGAGCAAGATTCCTACATCTGTATATCTTCTGGCGGACCTGGGATGGGACAGGCGCAGTGATAAGGTGGAGCTTCTGCTGTCATTGAAAGAAGAGGGCTATTCCCGCCTTTGGAGCGAAGCCGGCGGTGTCACTAGGATTGACGATGTCCTTCAGGCATCCTCTTCCGGCGAATTCCTGCCGGGGCTGATGCTTATGGTGGACAGGATGAAGATTCCTTCAATGCGCGACGGGCTGCCAGTCATGCCTGACGGGTCGCCTATGCCGCAGCCTGACTGGGAGGACATGCAGGCGCGTCTCCATGCCTCCATCGCGTCCTGTTTCAATAAGGGGAACGGGTCAATGTCAGTGTGGCGTGAGTCCGTTTCCGAATCCGGGGAGAAAGATACCTGCATCAAGAGCTTTGTCAACCGGTTTGAGGCTGATGGAATGACGTTCCGTGAACCGGATGAATATATGTTCAGTTTCAACAGCCCTCTTGGTGCATGCCCCGTATGCGGTGGACTTGGCAAGATAATAGGCGTGAGCGAAGACCTTGTGGTCCCGGACAAGACGTTGAGCATATATGACGGGGCCATTGCGTGCTGGAAGGGCGAGAAAATGGGATGGTTCAAGGACCATCTTGTAAGTGTCGCGGACAAGTATGGCATTCCTATTTTCGAACCTTATTGCAATCTTTCCGAGAAGGTCAAGAATCTCATCTGGGAGGGCAAGAAAGCGGAAACTGAGGAGGAATCCCTTATCGGTATCAATGAATTCTTCAAGTGGGTCGAGGCCAACAGGTATAAAATCCAGTACAAATATCTCCTGAGCCGTTATTCCGGGAGGACAGTGTGTCATGAGTGCCATGGCAGCCGTCTCAGGAAAGATGCACTCTATGTCAAAGTCGGAGGAAAGGATATTTATGAGCTCTTGTGCATGAATGCGGGTGAACTCCTGTCTTTCTTCCGTGATATCAGACTTACTGAATATGAGCATTCCATCGCGGATAAGGCTATTGCTGAGATTATGTCCCGCCTGCAGTATATTTCTGATGTCGGACTTGCTTATCTGACATTGAACAGGGCATGCAACACATTGTCCGGCGGTGAGAGCCAGCGAATCAATCTTGTCACTGCCCTTGGCAGTTCCCTTGTAGGTTCGATGTATATTCTGGATGAGCCGAGCATCGGACTGCATCCGCGTGATACAGACCGGCTTATAAGTGTTCTGAGACGTCTCCGTGATGTTGGCAATACTGTGGTCGTGGTCGAGCATGATGAGGAAATCATCAAGGCGGCGGACATGCTCATCGACATGGGCCCTTTGGCCGGTGTCAATGGCGGGGAGGTCGTTTTCCAGGGCAAGGTCAGGCCGGAGATGCCTGCAGCTGTCGTTGAAAAGTCGCTTACTCTCCAGTATCTGACAGGAACCCGTCAGCGTGTCTCCAGGGAAAAACGTGACTGGACATATTACATTGGCATTGAAGGCGCTCTTGAGCATAACCTTAAGGATATCAATGTAAAGTTCCCGCTTGGTGTCCTGACTGTCGTTTCTGGAGTCAGCGGCAGCGGCAAATCTTCTCTTGTCGGCGATATCCTGTATCCTGCAGTTTACAGATATCTGAACCAGACCGGCTCCCTGCCAGGAACGTTCAGGAAACTTGCCGGTAATCTAGACAGGATTTCTGCCATTGAATACGTGGACCAGAATCCTATCGGAAAGAGTTCGAGGTCCAATGCCGTGACATATCTGAAGGTGTACGATGATATCCGTAAACTGATGAGTGAGCAGCAGTTTGCCAAAATCAACGGATTTACGCCATCATATTTCTCTTTCAACCAGGACGGAGGCCGTTGCTCTGAGTGTCAGGGTGAGGGTTTCGTGCATATCGGCATGCAGTTCATGGCTGACGTGACGATGGTATGTGAGGCCTGCGGAGGAAAGCGTTTCAAGCCTGAAATCCTGGAGGTCCGCTACAAGGGAAAGAATATTGACGACATCCTGAACATGAGTGTCGATGAAGCCATATCTTTCTTTGGTGCGCAGCCTGAGCCGGAGGCCAAGTCGATAGCCAGAAAACTTCAGCCGCTGGTGGATGTAGGCCTGTCTTACATCAAGCTCGGCCAGAGCAGCAGCACTTTGTCAGGAGGTGAGAGCCAGCGTATCAAACTGGCGTATTTCCTCTCGATGAATTCGTCGCTTGACCGTCCTGAATCCAAGAAGATAATGTTCGTCTTCGATGAACCTACTACCGGACTTCATTTCTATGATGTGGAGAGGCTGCTGAAAGCATTTGATGCGCTTCTGGAGAAAGGTCATACGGTAGTTGTCGTCGAGCACAACATGGACGTGATACGTGCGGCAGACTGGGTCATAGAACTCGGTCCTGATGCGGGAGATGCCGGAGGACGTCTAGTATTCGAAGGAACTCCAGAGCAACTTGCTGCAAATGGTAAGACTTATACTGCCAAATACCTCAGGCTTGGCCAGGGCAACTAATTCGGAAGTCCTGTGTCTTTCCGCTTACGGCCTGACGTATTCTGACTATGCACGAGCCTGTCCCTGCCGAGGCGGCGGCCGTATAACTTATCCCGGTTCCGCTGATGTCAAAGCTTCCGAAGATATCCGGCGGCACGGATTTGCTGAATGACTGTCCCTCGTCAATGCTGAATTCGGTTGTCCATGGTATGCTTGTAGTCAGGATTCTTCCGTCGGCGAACTTTTCTTCCCGGCAGCTTGCGACAGATATCGTGTGATTGTCTGCATCGTGTGCGGCTGTCAGTTTGTATTCCATTGTGATTTGCGGGTCGAAGTGCTGGCCTTTCTCAATGGGGCCGTCCGCGCTGCTGAATGCTTCGCACGGCAATGTGAAACTTGTCAATGTCCCCTGTGCCATAGTCTTGCTTCCCGGAACAAAATAGGAGTGCCAGTTCCCTTCAACATCCTGTATCTGAAACGCCAGGTTTGAATACTCTCCCGGCGGTACCGATACGGTCAGGCTGATTGTATCATTGGTGGTGATTTCAGCCATACCAGTTGCATTTTCATCAGTGTTTTCATTGGCGTTTCCATCCGTGTTCCCGCCGATACGGACTCTCACGATATTCCCGAAAATGGAATCTTCGTTTCCGGTATTGTACCACGTGATGGTGCCGTTGTCTTCTATCTTGCCGGCTCCTCCACTCATGTCCTGTCGGGCGCCGATACGGAGTTCCTGCATTGGAATATTCTTTGTCAGACTATATAGCCTGACTCTGATTGCAGCGGCTGAATATCTGAATATCATTGATTTGCGCCCACCATAACCGAGCATTGGCATATGTGAATTATTCTTTTCCGGATACGGAATGGTAATCTGCCCGGGGAAAGTCACTACTCGTCCGGAAGGCAGATATTCTGCCGGATACATAGCCGTGAAGGTCTCTCCGCAGGGGAGTCTCACATTGTCAGGGACAGTTTCATCGTATTTGAATTTGGCTGTTTTTGTCCCGGAATCATAGGTGACATATGTACTTCCGGCAGAAGATCCGGTTCCGAAGATTCTAATCCTGTCTCCGGCTTCCCACATCAACGGAATCTTGCCTCCCGTTTCATTTCCCGTGGAGACGCGGGTATAGGAAGGTGAGATGACTTCAGCATTGACAAAATCGTCCTGAGGTTCTGTCCCGTATTGTTTTCCGCATGAGAATAGTGTCAATGCTGATATGAAAATCAGATAGTTGCGTTTGTCCATATCGCTGAATCTTAAAATGATGAGATGGTCCAGTCTTTTGGAAGGGACTCAGTTATTCTCGAATCCTGTACGTTGTCTTTGCAGAACATTGTTCCGACAGTCATTACACCATACACGACCTTTCTGAGGGTACAGTTTGCCGGAATGTCTCTCATGTCCATGCGGATAGAACGCAGATTGTAGTTTTTTGCAAACAGATTGCTCATGTCCGTCGCACTGGTGAAGCGGAAGTTGCTGACATCCAGTTCGGAAACCCCTGTGCAGTCTTCAAACATGCTGTAGAATTCCTTTCCGTTCGACGTGTCGAAAGATGACAGGTCCATTGACGTAAGTGCCCTGCAGCCCTGGAACATACAGTTGAAATTTGTGACATTTGATGTCTTGAACATGGACAAGTCGAGGTCCTCCAGTATGTAGCAGGCCGTAAACATGTGATTCATGTTCAGGACATTGTCTGTGGAAAAATTGTCCAGAATGAGTCTCTTCAGATGGCGGCAGGAGTTGAACATGTAGCTCATATCAGATCCATTTGCACCATTGAAGTTTGTCAATGTTATTTTTTCCACAGTACTTTGGTTGAACATATTGCTGAAAGTGCATCCTTTGTGGCATTCCAGGTCTTTTATCGTAATGCTTTTTGTATTGGTCTGAAAGAACATCATGTACGCATTGGTGAGATTCGGTGCATGGATTCCGGACAATACGAGCGAGTCCGTTTTGCAGTAATTGAACATCCCTCTCATATCGGTCGCACAGGAATAGTCGAAACTTGACAGGTCCAGATGCGGAACATTGATGGACGAAAACATGTAGCTCATGTCTTCCAGGGAACTTGTCCTGAAGCCTGAGACGTCGAGTTCGGTGACAGATGAACAACCATTGAACATGTCTGACGTATTGACCGCCTCAGACATGTCAAATCCGCTTACGTCCAGTTTCTTGAGTTTCCGGCATCCTTGGAATGTCCCATTGAAATATTGGGCGCTTCTTGTGTCAAATCCCGAGACATCAAGTTCTTCGAGCGATTCGCATCCGCTGAACGTGTCTCCGAAACTTGTGTTCTTTGAAGTGTTGAATCCTGTAACGTCAAGAACTTTGAGGGATGAACATTTCCTGAACATGGTAGTCATGGAGGTGGCATTTGAGGTGTCAAAGCCGGTGACATCAAGGGCGGTCAGCCCTGTGCATGAACTGAACATGCCCGTGAAATCAGTGACGTTTGATGTCTTGAAATGTCTCACATCCAGTTCTTTAAGACTCTTGCAGAGGTAGAACGTGTTCGCCATGTTTGTTACATGGTCAGTGCATATGGAACTCAGGTCAACTGATTCCAAAGCATAGCAATACTTGAATAAATCCGAGATGTCCTCAAGTACTTTGCTGTCAATCCATCTCAAGTCTGCTGCTTTCAGCTTCTGGCAATTGTAGAACAGTCCTGAAATGTTCTTGAGTACCGGTGTCTTTGTCCCCGGAGCGGGGAGTATGATTTCCGAGACCTGGGCGCAGTTGTCAAACAATTTCTTCAGGCTGGTTATTTCCGTAAAATCGACATGGCTTATATCTACGGAGTGGATTCTGTAAGGTGACTTTACATAAAAGTTCTTGAGGAAAAGATTCTCCAGAGCCGGTATACCTTTCCTGACTTTCAGGATAACCCGATGAATGCCGATGTCTTTGTATTTGTGGGTTATGCCTTCTTCGTAAGTGGACGGCTCAAAAGACGTGGACGTCCCGTCATCGTAATATGCAGTCTCAATATTGTTTCCGTGTTTGTGGAATACTGTCAGGAGTTCATTTGCCGATTTGGTCTCCACCTCTACGATGATGGCGCTGGACAGTTGTCTGACAGAGAATTCCTTGCTCTTTCCGCTCATTTCCTGCACCAGTCTTACTTTGCATTCCCTGTCATCAGGAGACTGCGTCACTTCGTATGAAATGAGATCCTGCTCTTTATCGCCATTCCCGGAAAGTGTAAATGAAGAGAACATGTCCGGCAGTGTCCTGCTCCATGTCTTTCCGCCGTCTGTACTGAATTCACTATGCCAGGCCACTCCTTTGGTTACGGAGTCACCATTCTCGTAATTCTCGCTGATCATGCTGGTGAGATCAATGTTGCCCTTCTCACCGTCTTTGAAAAGAAAGATGTCTTCATCACCTCCTGTAAAAGAGTATTCCAGTCCCGTAAGGGCGCTGTTGTCCTTGCCGGCAATTATATCATCAGTGCCTGTGCATATGAATTTCGACAGGTCCAAATCCAGAGTGGTGATTCCTGACCGTTCGATTATTATCGGTTTAGGCGTGGCATATATGAAATTCACACCGTTGCTGCCACACAACTGTATTTTGAACTTGGAGTGGCGTCCTGGAGGCATAACTATGTAAAAATCAGCAGGATCGGAGAATAGGACTACGTTTTTGGGGCACTCCAGCCACGCGCTAGCCTTGCTGCTCCCTTCACTTGTCAGATATCCGATTCCATCCTGGGCCGAGTACCGTATTATTTTACCGCTCAGGTCCTTGTCGGATGCAATCTTTATCCTGCTGATACTTAATCTGTTTTTCAGAGAGTTCAATCTGATTCGCAATATTCCGCAGAGGTTCCGGAAACTCAGATTGTCGTCATCGGACACGGCATACATCGGCATGGCTCCCTCTCCTATGTTGTCAGGTGAATATGTCTGCTTCTGGGGCAGTTCCATGATATGTTCTCCTCCGGAGAATGAATATGAGGATGACGGATAGAAGGCATACCATTTGTCTTTCTTGAGAGTCCTCCGGTTCCCGTTTTTGCTCCTGTCATATCTGAATTCAGCTGCAGATGTGTTCTTGTCAGCTGTCTTATAGTATGAACATGCTTTCTCCCTGCTGTCACCGGTCACTATGATTTCGTCCCCGGATGACCACATTATCGGGACATTTCCTGCATTGTCTTCTTTTCCGAGCACAGTCTTTGTCCCTGATTCCGTCTCAGTCAGAGCGTGAAAAACAGGGTCATTGTAGTCAATATCCTCAAGAGGATTTCCATTGCATGACGCCAATTGTACAACAGCGGCGGCAGCGCTTATCAATGTCAATTTCGATTTCATATCACTTGTCTTTCTAAATTTCTCCCTCTATCTCGTCAGAGTCATCGATTTCATAATGACCTGCATTGAAAAGTGTTTCCGTGTCTGTGGCGGAGAAACGCCCTCCGTAATAATTCAGATAAAATGTGTATATCTTTCCCGGCTCCCATGTGGTTCCGTTCAGCGGAATCTCGCCATCCGTGATGAACTCGTCTTCATCAATGCTGACATGTATGACTGCGTCACCATCTTGCGTAAAGTTCTGGGAGGGCAGATAGAAATACCGCTCAGAAATGATGGTCCCCCTGCCCATTCCGTTTTTCATTGTGAAACCTATATCATTGTCATATACAGAGTATTTCCGGTCTCCGGTCTCCCATGTCCCTTTGTCGAGATGGTATGTTCCGGAACCGGCAATTCCGGAGATTGTTATAGACTTTACCTTGGCTCCTTCTTCGAAATTGCTTCCTACGGCGAACCTGACACACGATGTTATATGGTTGAACTCCAACTGGACCACGCCTGAAGAGCGCCTGTCAATGCCGGCAAGTATATCTGTCTGGAACACAGTGCTTTCCGGAGTGTCATAATACAGTACTGGACTGGTTCCGGGAGTCCCGGGACGAATGCCGCGGCTGCTGTCCTGTTCTCTGAAATAAGGGCTGACTGCATAGAATTCAATCTCCTGTCCATCCATCCAGAAGACCGGATACTCGCCGACCCATTTGTTTCCTGTCAATGTCATTTTCATGTTCCAGAGATAATCTGTGACAGGTTCCTTATCGGGCTCGACAAGATAAGCGGACAATGAAAAACTCTCACAGAAATTAGCGGTATAATCGGCCTTGGTGGCTATTATTTCCGGTCTGAGAGGACTTTCAGTGCCCTTGTCTTCCGCTATCTCATGACACGCAGTAGAACTGGCAACTGCCAGTCCTGCCAGCAGAATTGAAATATATCTGTTCATAAGTGTTCAGGGATTGACAGTTATTGCAACCATTTCCGCAGCATCGGCAGGAGCACCGGCTTCGATATAGACAATTCCGCTTCCAGGACTTTTCAGGTGCAGCGTGACTCCGTGATTGTCCTTGTCCATGGAATAGTCGTATATGCCACGACTTTTGTCGTATTCGAGTTCTTCTTTGCCGAACTCCATCCTTGCGCCTTCCGGATTTACTTCAGCCCATATATGGAGGTCTTCACCTACCTTTCCTTCCAGATATTTTGCCGGATGGACTGTGATGGCAGTTTTTCCGTATCTGTACAGATTGGATTTGTCGATTCTCCAGCTGTCCTCCTCAATTCCTGACCCGCTCGGAACAACAGTAATGTGGTAGTGACAGTTTCTTACTACATCGAAGTTTGAAGGGGCATCACCCAGGTAGAACCTGTAGATGAGATATTCTTCCGGTCCCGTGAACAGAGAGTCTGACTTGTACTCGGCTTTCAACTCAATGTAGGAGCATACTTCGGACAGGGCATCTGATGAATCCAGAATCTTGTCCTTTTCTGTCTTTGCATCTGGAAGCAGATTGCCCTGCCTGTTTTCAAGCATATAGACATTGACTTCTCTGCTTATACCTGTCTTTTCATCAATGTTGAGGTCGTCGGCATCGCTGTAACTCTTCATATAGCCGTTGCTGAATACGTCATTGCTTCCTTCTGCCGCGCTCGGTGAGAACAATGCCGCAGATTTGGGACAGCCGCCGATTCTCACGCTCCTGACATTGAAACTGATGTTCTTGTTCAGTTTCCTGCGGTCTATCGACAGGGAGATCTTGGCCATCAGCCTCTCCATCTTGACATTGATGACGCTATTGTTATTGTCAATTACAGTAATGTCGCTTTTCCCGCACATCGGTACGCCACGGCTGTATTCATCCGGATAGGAAAGATGATATCGGTATTCTTTCAGGTCTTCCGTGGAACTGATGCCCACAATGTCGAATCCGAAATTGGAACATGCATAGACCTGACATTTCTTGCCGCGGAGCCAAGTGAACCTGTATTCAATGCCGTTTTTCGTGGAAGGAAGTGAATTCCTTCCGAGGAACACGTGGCGTTCCAGGCTTCCGTTTTCGTCGAATATGAAGATGTTCAGGTCTGTAATCCTTTCCTCGTCCGGATCGGTGGTGCGTGTGACTGACATTGTACCTGTGCTCAATGTCAGCATGGCTTCTGCCATGTCGTAAGATGCGGTATCTTTGGAACATGACACGAGTATCGACATGATGATTGCTGTCGTCAATTTGTAAGTGTTGTGTGGCATTGTCTTATAATCAGAAGGTTACGTTTCTTTTATCTTGTTCCTGCCAAGGTGTTATGCTGAAGTTGCACGTGACTGTTCCCGGCTCTATGGGCGTGTCAGGGGAGGGGACTCCACGCTGGGATATGGTTATGTCATATATATAGCAGCCATTTCTTGAGACTCCGGCTTTGCCGTCCGTACTGCTCCAGACACCTCTGTTGACATTGATAGGATAATATGTGGTTTCGCCGTTAAGAGTCCCTTCGATCACGAGCCTTGTGAAAGGAGATCCCAGAGCCTCCTCTTCCACTATGTTCTGGTAGCAGTAGAGCATAATCTCAGGGTATATGACGGATGCATTAAGCGGACTGTCCAGTCTCTGGTAGAACAGGTGCCTGTCAATGAATCCGGACGTGTCCTTAGGTTCGAATTTTCCGTAGTCGATGATGCTTTCCGGGACTGACGGCTGCTGTCCTGCTATCGGATATCGGCTGCAGATATTTGTAAGATAGATCTTGACATCCGTCAACTCGGCATCCGAGTAAGGCTTGTTGAAGAAATCACAGCTGATGCTGTTGATTTTGACCTGTGCCATGAGCGGCTCCAGAGTTATGGCGCATCTTCTTTCATGTCCGGCATTTACTGTGGTTTCCGCGCGCAGGATAGGGTAGTCTGATCTCTCATCCTTCAGTTCGGCATACAATCCGGACAAGTCGGCATAGCCATATATGTTTTCGCAGTCCTCCTCTTTTATGTTGGAATTCGCGATGACCACAATAATCTTGTCGCCTTCTCTTGATGCCGCTTCTATGATATTGCTCTTATGAATCTGTGTCCTCTGATATGAATCGAGTTTTTTGAGTTTGTCATTGTTAAAGAAGAAGATATCCAGTGTCCCGTCTGCCATTGTACCCGTCTCAGGCGTAAAGGTCAGAATTGTCTTAACAGTTTCCGGGGCACCGGATCCCTCTTCATTATGATAATAGCTGTCGTCAATGATACACGAACTGAACACCGGCAGGGATGATAGTAAAAGCAAGGCTACGGTCAGAACGGCCGTGTGATGATTAGATGTTGTTAAGCTAGGCTGAATTGTTTGCCGGCTTGTCCAGTTGTCTGTGAATCGTGTCATTTGCAGTTATTTTGTTGCTGCAAATATATTCTGACCTTTTCGTCAAATCCCGGAAAAGTGGCTTATTAAGTGCATGTTTTTATGATTCTTAAATTGCCGGAAAATATAAAAAAACTGTCGGGAGGTGGTTTCAGGATACATAATCAATCAAAAAACCCGTCTGGAAATGCATCCAAACGGGTTTTATAATTAAAGTGAAGGATTAACCTCCGAAGTTGTCGTAGAGAACGTTCTCTGGTGGAACTCCAAGATTGTCAAGCAATGTGTTGACTGACTTGACCATCATAGGAGGGCCGCACATGAAGTACTTGATATCCTCTGGAGTATCGTGCTCCTTGAGATATGTCTCGTACATGACATTGTGAACGAATCCTGCCACATACTTCACTCCAGCTGCATCGGCTGCCGGATCCGGACGGTCGAGAGCGAGGTGGAAGTGGAAGTTAGGGAACTCCTTCTCGATTTCAGCATAATCCTCGAGGTAGAATGCCTCTTTCAAGCTACGTGCACCATAGAAGAAGTTGACCTGCTTCTTGGTCTTGAGAGTCTTGAACAGATGCATGATGTGGCTTCTGAGCGGAGCCATACCTGCACCACCGCCGACGAAGATGTATTCCTGTGAATCAGGGTCATCCTTAGGAAGGAGGAAGTCACCGAACGGTCCTGAGATCATTACCTTGTCACCAGGGTGACGGGTGTAGATGTAAGAAGAACCGATACCAGGGTTAACCGGCAGGAGCTTGTTGCTTCCCTTAGGCGCTGTCCTGTCAAATGGAGGAGTTGCGATACGCACATTAAGTTTGATGATATCGCCCTCAGCAGGGTAAGAGGCCATAGAGTAAGCTCTCATTGTAGGCTCAGGGTTCACGCACTTGAGGTCGAAGAACTTGAAGTGCTCCCAGTCTGCCCTGTACTCAGGATCTACGTCAATGTCACTGAAATTGAATGTTCCCTGAGGAATATCGATCTGGATATACTCACCTGACTTGAAGTCAAGATGCACACCTGCAGGAAGTTTGACGGTGAACTCTTTGATGAAGGTTGCAACGTTGTGGTTGGAAATGACCTCACATTCAACTTTCTTGACGCTGAGTACTGACTCAGGAACTTCGATTTTGAGGTTTTCTTTAACCTTGACCTGGCAACCGAGTCTCCAGTTGTCCTTGATCTGCTTTCTGTTGAAGAATCCTGTTTCGGTAGGGAGGATATTTCCGCCACCCTCGAGAACTCTGACTTTGCACTGTCCGCAGTTTGCTTTACCGCCGCAGGCAGAAGGAAGGAAAATCTTCTCTTCAGCGAGTGCACCCATGAGGGAGTTGCCCGGAGCTACGTCGAGGACTTTGTTTCCTCCGTTGATGTCAATCTTGACTGTACCGCTTGGGGTAAGTTTTGTCTTTACCCAGAGCAGCAGGACTACCAGAATGAGCGTAACTATTGTGATAGTTGCTGCAGAGGCTATAATTGTAAGAGTAATTTCATTCATTTCTCAAGTCTCCTATTAAAGTGAAATACCCATGAATGTCATAAATGCCATGGCCATAAGACCTACGGTAATGAATGTGATACCGATACCCTTCAAAGGTGCAGGCACATTGGAGTATGACATCTTCTCTCTGATTGCGGCCAATGTCACGATAGCGAGGTACCAGCCGATACCTGAACCGAGAGCGTAAACAGTTGCTTCACCGACATTGACGAAATCCTTCTGCTGCATGAAGAGCGCACCACCGAGGATTGCGCAGTTCACTGCGATAAGAGGCAGGAAGATACCGAGTTCAGAGTAGAGAGTCGGCGCGAATTTCTCGACAACCATCTCGACGAGCTGAACGATAGCGGCGATGACCGCGATGAAGGTGATGAAACTCAAGAAGCTGAGGTCAACGCTTGCGAGGCTTGGACTGAGCCAGCTCAATGCACCCGGGCTGAGCACGTATGTGTTCAGGAGGTAGTTGATAGGCAATGTGACCAGAAGCACAAAGATAACAGCCGCACCAAGTCCGGAAGCTGTCTTCACGTTTTTCGATACTGCCAGGTATGAACACATACCGAGGAAGTATGCAAAAATCATATTGTCAACGAAAATTGACTTTACGAATAAGCTTATATATTCCATATTACTTGCGTGTTAGTTGTTATTTCTCCTGAAGATCTTTCTGGATGCTTCTCTGTACCCATACGATACATCCGAGGAGGATGAGTGCTACAGGAGGAAGAATCACAAGTCCGTTGTTCATATAACCTGCATCGTAGAAGCACTGCGGAATTACCCGGAATCCGAAGAGGGTTCCTGAACCGAGCAGTTCGCGGAAGAATGCGACGATGAGAAGAATCATGGCATATCCGGCACCGTTTGCGAGACCATCGAGAAGTGACGGAATCGGTTTGTTGCCGAGACCGAAAGCCTCGATACGACCCATTACGATACAGTTTGTAATGATAAGTCCCACATAAACAGAGAGTTGGGTCTCAATGCTGTATGCGTATGCCTTGAGGAACTGGTCCACGAGGATAACCATAAGCGACACAACCACGAGCTGGACGATGATACGAACTCTGTTAGGAATTGAATTCCTCATCAGAGATACGATGAAGTTTGAAAGTGCTGTAACAACGATTACGGAAAGACCCATTACGAAGGCTCCCTTCATCTGCACGGTCACAGCCAATGAGGAACAGATACCGAGTACGAGGACAGTGATAGGGTTGCCCTTGAGAATCGGGTTCAATATTGTTTCTTTAAGTTTTGCATTCATTTTATTTCCTCCTCATTATTTGGCGATTGCGAGTGAATCAGCTGAAACGCTGAGGGAATCGGCTGCATTCTCCTCCTCCGGCTGTGCTACGTTGGAAGCGGCAGCTTTGAGGAATGGTTTGTATGCCTGGAGCCAGTTGTTGATGGAAACGCCGAGAGCCTTACTTGTGATAGAAGCTCCTGAGATTGCATCGACAGCATTGACTTTATCACCTGCGCCACCTTTCACGACCTGGAATGCCTCTGCGTCCTCGAAATCAACTTTCTTTCCTTCGAATTCTGCTCTGAAGGAAGGATCGTCCTTAATCTTGGCACCAAGACCAGGAGTCTCGCTGGCGTGGTCGAAATATGCGCCTCGGATTGTCTGAAGATCCTCATTGAGAGCGATATAGCCCCAGATCGGACCCCAAAGACCTGCACCATAGCAAGGGATTACAGTTACATTCTGTCCGTCTTTCTCGAATACGAAAACAGGCAGTTTGAAATCAGATGAACCTTTCTTGATGAGGTTGTCCTGTGCTTTAAGCTGACCGGTAGTGTAGATTTCCTGCTTTGAAAGATCAAGTGTTCCGCACTCCTGACCTTCAGCATTGACAAGTACAGAAGACTTTGCGACAGCTTTGTATGCGTCGATTTTCTGCTCGTTGCTCATTGCGTCGAGCTCGCTCTTCTCATAGAACTTGCTGGCTGTGAGCATCTGGCTGATGGCATCGGCCTTGACATTGGCCTCCTGCTTCGGTTTGAGTGTCTCTGAGACGAACGCAAGAACCGCAGCTACCACCACAACGACTACTGTCGTATAGATGACTGTATATATATTTCCGTTAGTATTCATACCTATTATATATATTATGCGATTTTAACTTTCTTGGCTCTTCTTGAGATCGCAGCGTCGGTGACGTAGTGGTCAATGAGCGGTGCAAATGTGTTCATCAGCAAGATAGCGAGCATCATGCCTTCTGCATATCCAGGGTTGAACAGTCTGACGACAACGCAGAGGGCGCCGATAAGGAATCCGTAGATCCACTTGCCGCACTCGGTCTGTGCAGATGTCACAGGGTCCGTTGCCATGAATACTGTACCGAAGGCGAAACCACCCATGAGAAGATGGTAGTAGGCAGGAACGTCAGTAGCTCCGAAGAAATTGCCGAGCCAGCCCACGAAGAGTGCTCCTGCAACTGATGAAACCATGATCTTCCAGCTTGCGACGCCTGTCCAGATTAGGATTACCGCTCCGATAAGGATTGCGATAACTGATGTTTCACCTACAGAACCAGGGATGATTCCGGCGAACATGTCCCATGCTGACATGCCGTACTGTACTCCGGCGTTGTTCATTGCGTCGAGACCTTCAGAGGCGAATGAGAGAGGAGTTGCTCCTGTCGCACCGTCGATGAGGCTTTCGCCGTTTTTCAATGATACCCAAACGCTTGAGCCTGACATCTTGCTAGGATAAGCGAAGAAAAGGAATGCACGGCAGAGGAGTGCAGGGTTCAGGAAGTTCATACCGGTACCACCGAATACTTCCTTGCCGAAAAGCACTGCAAAAGCAACTGCGATTGCGAGAGTCCAAAGCGGAACGTCCACAGGGACGATGAGAGGAATGAGCATACCTGAAACAAGGTAACCCTCATTGACCTCTTCGTTGCGGATCTGGGCAGAAGCGAACTCGATGCCGAGACCTACTACGTACGCTACAATATAAAGAGGCAGAACTCTGAGGAAGCCATACCAGAAATTCTGGAAAAGTCCCCATTCCTGTCCTGTTGCGAGACAATGCTGGTAGCCGACGTTCCACATTCCGAAGAGGGCTGCAGGAACAAGCGCCAGCACAACGATAATCATGATTCTCTTCAGATCGACAGCATCTCTGACATGAGCTCCACGTCTGGTAACAGTACCAGGCACACGGAGGAAGGTGTCGAATGCGTCAACGGTTGAGTGAAGGAATCCAAGTTTGCCGCCCTTCTCGAAAAGGCCCGGCTGCTGTGTTGTATTTTTTGATTCTTCCATAACTTCCGTTAAATTAAGCCATTTCCTTAATCATAAGGTCAATGCCTTTCTGGATTATAGCCTGAATGTCGTTCTTAGAAGGATCCACATACTCACAGAGAGCGAGATCCTCAGGGAGGACTTCATAGATTCCGAATTTCTCCATCTTATCGATGTCACCGGCAAGACATGCCTTGGCGAGATAGATAGGGAAGATATCCATCGGAAGAACTTTGCCATAAACATCGGACATCACGAATGCGCGAGGGCCTCCGTTGAAGTTTGTGTCCATGTCATAAGTCTTCTTAGGGCAGAGCCAGGAGAAATAGGTGCGGCTTGAACTGAATTTGCCGAATCTGAATGGTTTTGCCCATCCGAGGACCTCTCTTTCAGTACCTTCATGAAGCAATGTAACCTGGTTGTCGAAGAATCCCAGGAATCCGTTTTCGCCGACATTTTCGCCAGTGAGCACGTCCCCGCTTACGAATCTGAGGTCGTTTGCGGAGTTGTCATAGAAGTCCTTGAGGTCTTTCATGCTGATTCCAGGAAAGGCGTCAACGTATGCCGGATCAATGGCCTTAGGGCCGGTAACGGCAACTTTTCTTCTCATGTCATATTTTCCGGTGCTGAAAAGCTTGCCGATGGCAGAGAGGAGAAGAAGTGATACAGTCCATACGGTGTCACCCTTCATGATAGGTGCGATATGGCTGATCTGTACGCCCACATTGCCTGCAGGATGCTTGCCGCTGAACACGTGGCTTACAACGTTCTCGATCTTGTGGAGAGGAGTGCCTGAATAGTTTTCGCTGCTGAGCGAGAAATGCACGCCGCCGTCAGTAAGTTTGGCGAGTACGTTCACACCAGTCTGGATGTAAGCGATTTCATCCTTGAATGCGAATTCAGGAACTGCTGCAAGAGGAGCTGTAGTGAATGCGGATACGAAGATTGCTTTCGGGGTCAATGTCGGATCCGCGAGGATGCCGTAAGGCCTCTGGATAAGAGAAGGCCAAAGTCCGCTCTGGAGGAGAAGTGACTTGATGTCGGCAGCAGACATGTCTGCAACTTTGTGTGTGCCGAAATCAACGAACTCCTGCTGTGCGTCAGCCTTGATTCTTACCTCAAGCAACTTTCTTTTTTCACCCCTGACGATTTCCGCTATGGTACCGCTTACCGGTGAGGTAAAGAGGATGTCAGGGTTCTTTTTGTCAGACAGAACAGGTGAACCTGCCAAAACCTTGTCGCCTTCCTTCACCAGAAGTCTAGGGATGAGACCCTTGAAATCAGTTGGTTTCATGGCGATAACGTCAGGCACGATCGTCTTTCTGGTCTTCTGGGCTGCTGTTCCGGAGATAGGAATGTTCAGCCCTTGTTTCAAATCGATGTTGTTTGACATTATAGGTAACCTTTAATAGTATTTCGGATTTCCGACGCGAAGATACTGAAATTTTTCGTAATTTCGCTCTTATTATGGAAAACAATAGCGCTATATTAGAGGGGCTTGACGCACAGCAGAGGGCGGCGGTGAGCCAGACGGAAGGACCTGTGCTGATAGTTGCGGGGGCAGGTGCCGGCAAAACGAGAGTCCTTACCGGACGAATCGCGTATATACTTGAGAAAGGAGGGGAGCCGGACCGCATCCTGGCATTGACCTTTACCAAGAAGGCGGCAGCCGAGATGAAGACGAGGATTGCGGCGATGGTGGGGGAGAGGAAGGCGAGGAGGCTCTATATGGGCACCTTCCATTCCGTGTTCATCAGGTTCTTGCGCGAATTCGCCGATTGTCTTGGATATCCGTCATCTTTTACAATTTATGACACAGGAGATTCCATCAGTGCGATAAAGTCATGCCTTAAGGAACTGAAACTGGATGACAAGATTTACAAGCCGAAGGATGTGCTGAGCCGCATTTCGATGGCGAAGAACAATCTTGTCACGCCGGAGGCCTACAAGCGCAGCAATCAGGCCATTGCCAATGATACTCATGCGAAGAAGCCAGAAATCTGCAATATCTATGCTCTGTATGCGGCCAAATGCAAACAGGCCGGTGTTATGGATTTCGATGATATCCTGCTGAATATGAATATCTTGTTCAGAGATAACCAGGAGGCGCTCGCTTCCGTGTCCAGCCGTTTTGACTATATCATGGTGGATGAGTATCAGGACACGAACTTTGCCCAGTATCTCATTTTGAAGAAGCTCAGCCAGGTCCACAGGAATATATGTGTGGTAGGTGACGATTCCCAGTCAATCTATGCTTTCCGAGGAGCCAAAATCGAGAATATCCTGAATTTCCAGAAGGATTATCCCGATTGCAAGCTGTTCCGTCTGGAGAGGAACTACCGTTCGACGCAGGTTATCGTGGATGCCGCGAACTCTGTCATTGAAAATAATGAATCGAGGATTCCGAAGACCTGCTACTCCAAGGGCCCCGAAGGTGATCTGATTCATCTCATCAAGGCTTATACGGAGCAGGAGGAGGCGATGCTGATAACGTCGTCAATAGTGGCGAGAATGGAGAAGGAACATTGTCAGTATCAGGACTTTGCAATATTGTATAGGACCAATTCCCAGTCGCGTGCGCTGGAGGAGGCGCTCCGTAAGAAGAACCTCCCGTATATGATCGTGTCCGGAAATTCGTTCTTCGACAGGGCAGAGGTCAAGGATATGATGGCGTACCTGAAACTGGCTGTGAACCTGAATGATGACGAGTCGTTCAGGCGCGTCGTGAACACCCCGGCAAGAGGAATCGGGCAGACCTCGCTGGAGGCGCTGATTTCAGTGGCCAGGGCAAACCAGGTCTCTCTTTTCAATGCCTGCACACCGGCTTTTCTTGCTGCCGCCGGCATAAAATCCGGCACGGCGGGAAAAATCATGGAATTCCATAATATGATTGCCGATGCCAATGCCAGACTGGCCGCCGAGGATGCTTTTGCTGTTGCGGCCCTGCTTTCCAACAGATCCGGGCTCTACGCTTCGTTCAAGATGGACAATTCGATAGAGAGCCAGTCCAGGGCTGCGAATATCGAGGAACTTTTGAACAGCATCAAGAGTTTCGTGGAGGACAGGCAGAACCAATATAAGGAGGAACTTCTTATCGAGGGCAATGTCACTGATGTGGATTCGATTTCAGACAGCGAACTACCGGTAGTGACATTGGGCGATTTCCTCGAGGACATTTCCTTGCTCAGCGCAATCGACATGTCGGATGACGAGGATGCGAACAACAAGATTACCCTCATGACAATCCACTCGTCGAAGGGTCTTGAGTTCCCGTATGTCTATGTTGCCGGAATGGAGGAGAATCTCTTCCCGTCAGGCGGAGCCTATGCGTCACCGACAGAAATCGAGGAGGAAAGGAGATTGTTCTATGTGGCGTTGACGAGGGCAAAAGTCGCTGTCAATCTTTCATTTGCGGCGACCAGAATGAGGAATGGAAAGCATGAGCAGAACTCTCCGAGCCGTTTCGTCGAAGAAATCGATTCACGATATGTGGACAATCCTCTGGATGATTCCGAGATGTCCTCCGGAAGGTCTGGAGGCTTTTCCGGATTCGGCTCCGGGTTCGGTTCCGGCGCATCGTTCTCCGGAAGGAGGAATGTCAATGCGGGCAGAGGCACCGGTTCGGGATACGGAGGAGGATATGACAGGTCCGGCGGCAGTTCTTATGGAAAGTCCGGTCCTGTCAAGGTCATCAGGCAGACTCCTGTCTCCTCGTCGACAGGAAAGCCGATGGTGTCAATGTCAAGAGCCGTTTCCAGTCCGGCAAAACCGAGGACACCTGATTCCCAGTTTACTCCGGTTTCGGTGCTGGACGTGAAGGCCGGGCAGCGTGTCGAGCACAATCGTTTCGGTTATGGCGTTGTCCAGAGCATTACCGGGACGGGCGACAATCTGAAGGCTAATATCCTGTTCGATTCTTGTGGCGAGAAGATTATTCTGCTCAAGTATGCGAAAATTCGCGTGGATAACGAAAATAAGTAACAGGTAAGAAAATAAATATTATCTTTGCATTTGAAGTTTTTCATAGTTTAAGTTTAGGTTAAGTAGCGGGGAGTTTCGCAGTGATTGCGAAGCCCCCCGTGAATTTTTTTCGGATATTCCGATTGTCCTGCGGACTTTTTTATTTAAAAATCATAAAAACAACTCGTGTTTTTCTTAAATAAAAAATATGCATCGGTTGTTTTTATGATCCTTAAATCAGTTCGGGTGAAAAAGTTATAGATTCGCGGCAAAACAAAATTTGATATGAAAAAGATTCATGATTTTTTGCTGCGTCTTGCGCTTCATTCATCGGAAGTGCTGCTTGCGGCGTTCGCCATGTCGTGTACCCGGGCTGTCATTGATGAGGGTGAAGGCACTCTTACAATTCATTTTGTCGAATCGTCTTATAGCCAGACTAAAGTGACGGGAGAGACTGTCCCTGATACGAGTGATTTCCTGCTTAAGGTTACGGATGCTTCGGGCAAGATCCTGTTTGACGGAAAATATGGCGATTCTCCTGAAAAGATGCTGGTAAAGGCCGGTACATATACAGTTACAGCCCAGTCCAGCGAGTTCAAGAAGCCTGCTTTCGCATCTCCGGTCTTCGGGGATGAGCAGTGTGTGGTGGTGAAGTCGGGGAAGACTGCAGATGTCCATCTTGAATGTAAACAGGTCAATGCCGGTATGAGGCTGAAAATCTCGAGCAATTTTCTGATATCGTATCCGGAGGGAGTTCTGTTTCTTAAGTCTGCGGATGGTCGTCTCATGTATAGTTATACAGAAAAGAGGGTCGCATATTTCCAGCCCGGGAGCATTTCCTTGGTCTTGAGCAATGCAGGAACTGACAAGACTTTGTTTACCAAGACTCTTAAGGCGGGACAGATTCTGGACATGAGCGTGTCCGCGCCAGGAAAGCCCAGTACATCAGAAGGGAAGATTATCATTGACCTGGATACTTCACGCACTTGGCTTAAGGACAGCTATGTCATCGGCGGAGGTTCATCAGGCGGGAACACCGGCGGTGGAAGTTCTTCAGGAGATTCGTATAAAAATGCAATGAGCGTGACTAAGGCAATGACGGAAATTGGTGCTGAAGGAGTCTGGGTATATGGATATATAGTTGGAGGCGATCTTACCAAGACTGGAATGTCGACTGACCCTCCGTTCGAGGCCAGCTCCAACTTTGCGATAGCCGGTAGGGCCAGCGTTACTGACAAAGAGTCCTGTCTTTCAGTACAGATTCCTTCCAAGGCATCCGCCAGAGATGCGTTGAATCTCGTGACAAATCCGGAGAATCTTAAAAGGAAGGTGTTTCTGAAAGGGAATATCGTGGAATCCTATTTCGATATTCCGGGAATCAAGAATGTGACGGATTTCGTAATTGAGTGATTGGGCGTGTTTTAAATAATTGATAGTGTTGCGTCCCCCTGGAGGGGTTTGCAAATGGAAATCGATATTTTCTTGCAAAACGGATTTTAATGATTATATTTGCAGAACCCTTTCAGGGAAAAATGCGGAAATAGCTCAGCTGGTAGAGCGTTGGCTTCCCAAGCCGAAGGTCGCGGGTTCGAGCCCCGTTTTCCGCTCTGACAATATAAGAACTGCCTCTATGTACGTGTGTTTTACGTCATCGGGCAGTTTTTGTTTTTTCTCCTGTCTTTGTTGACTCGAGATTTGGCTGAGGTTATGTTCGTCTTGATGTGAAAATTTTGTGACTTTTTGGTGAATATTTATCATCTGGTTATAAAATGAAATCATACGAAACATGAATTATTGAAAATGGAATGTTTTTGTGGCAATTATGAAATAATTTGGGCGTAATTTTGTTATGAAACGAAACTTTAGGGAACCGAAGCTGCGCTTGAACTTACGTTCTGAACCTGAAAATGGTTTTAAAACTTTTGAATTTATCGAAAAATGCGTAATTTTGCTTTCGAAACGATTTTAACTTATTAATTAAAAC
>ERZ1026901.215-NODE-215-length-50544-cov-9.052209_pt1 | contig 50544 bp, 62 predicted proteins | sample MGYA00380179_ERZ1026901 | MGnify/ENA primary metagenome ERZ1026901 (study PRJEB33269, sample SAMEA4719815) | human gut metagenome | biome: human-associated habitat; feature: organic feature; material: feces | place: Cameroon | collected 2013-10 ... | reverse complement strand
ACGAGATCAGCCTCGGTCTCGTGGGCTCGGAGATGTGTATAAGAGACAGCATATATGAAGAACATACGGAAAGGGGTTAATAGCCTATGAGAGTATATTTTTATGACATTATGAAGGATGAAACTGTAATTAAGCTTAAGAAAATCAAGTCAAAAGACTTTCCGAGCTTAAAATATAAAGGATTAACATGTCCGGGAATCGTAGACAAATTCATGGATACAGTATATGATGCTAAAAATCTTGTCGAGGAGCATCTTTGGCTGATATGTTTAAACACTAAATTAGTACCAAATGCAGTGTTTGAAGTATCGCATGGTAGTATGACTGATGCTAATTGCAGTCCGGTTTCTATATTTCAAAGAGTCTTATTGACCGGAGCAAGCAGTTTTATAATTGTACATAACCACCCATCAGGGAGTACATATCCGTCACAAACGGATGATGATACATTTAATATTATACACAAATTAAGTAAACTGATGAATCTTAATTGTTTAGATAGTATCATTGTTGGTGACGGAAAACCATATTCTTATAAATACGATTGCGATGACTGGAATGATTAACAGAAAGGAAAATATTATGAAAAAATTATTTGTAAGTGTACCTATGAAAGGTAGAACAGAGGAAGAAATCAAAGCTAGTATTCAGAAGATGAAGAAAATTGCTGAGGTATACGAAGGTGAAGAGTTAGAGCTTATTGATAGCTATATTGAGGGAAATCCACCAAAGAATAATCATCAATCAGTATGGTATCTTGGTAAGTCACTTGAAAAGTTATCTGAGGCTGATATTTTCATTGGAATTGAGGACGATTACAATTGGAGTGCCTCCTATATTGAAAGACAGGCTGCACATAGATATGACATTAAAGCTTATCATGTTCCAGCAGATTATGTAATAAGCAACTATTGGGAAGTATGCAAAAATGCAGACCCAATGGTACAATGTTAAACACTAAAGCATGTCGATTCTGGTGGAGAGGAAAATGTATGCTTGGTAATAAAAAGCCTTGCGTACATACTCTCTGCCCGGATTGGGAAAGTAAGTATATTTACCCGGTTAGAGAGACTTGGATTAGGGATAAGTAGGGGTCGCGTAAAAAACATGGCCTTTAGTGAAAGGAGAGTGATATATATGAAAAAGGCTATAATCTATGACACCGTAGATTGCATGCATCTAATCAAGAAGAAATTTCCGTGGATACCTATATTTATCATACGGAGAGTTCTCTTTGCAGAGGAAATATACATGCATGAAATTGGTTTAATTGAATACAAACCTACTAGTTTAAAAACTTGGCATCACTTTAAGAAATAAAGATTAAAGGCTCAGAGTAAAATCTGGGTCTTTCTTTTTTATATTTTGTTAAGGAGGAGAAATGAAAGAAAGAATCATAGAATTTCTAGCCAATATTATTGCAGCTGTTGGTTTTGGTCTCACACTAATTGTTGTATTTTGTATATTTTGGGGCGGAATTTCATTATGTGTGTGGCTTGTATTGGCTCTGTTTGATATTACAAGAAATATTATGACAGCTGCTGTTATAGGACTAGCATTTGTATTGCTATATATTGATAGGCGACAATAAGGAAAAATAAAATCGCGTAGAATACATGGCCTATAGTGAAAGGAGAGTGATACTATGTTTAAAAAATATTTAAGAAAGAAGCAATACGCAAAGATAAAATCACATATCGAAAACAAGATATCATTGATTCAGGAATTAATAGATCTTATTCCTGTTGATAAAGCAGATGGATATGAAGATATGAGTAAAAAATGTTATATTGCTCAAAAAATATCATTAAAGGAAGTATTGCGATTTATTGAAAATGAAGAGAGTTGGTCTTAAGACTGACTCTTTCTTTTTTTTTATTTCATTAAGGAAAATGGAGGTGACAGTATGAAAGTATGCAAAGTAATGCCTGATCGCTCGATTTGCTCTCAATGTTTAGCCATATCAGATATTTCAGACATAATTCCTGATTGCAAAGCATGTAAATTAAATACTGGTACTTACGAATTATTGCAGATTGGAACTGGATTTTGGAGCGGGGATTATGCAATGGTTCAAAAAGATGGAAAAATTACAAAAGTGGCATTACGCCGTGTATATGACGTAAAGGAGAAATAGATGATTGGATATATATTGACATGCACTGCAATAAACATATTTTGTTGGTTTGTTTTGGGCGCTACAGATTTTACTGTAAAAGAAAATATAATACACTCTTTAGTTTCAGAAGCAATATTTTTACTTATTTGCTTTGGAAGTTATTTATTAGCAGGAGGAATATAAATGATAGAACTTTTAAAATTGTGTGCTGAATATCCTATTGAATTTAACGTATGTTATGAGCCATTTCTGAGTGCTTTTGTTATTAAGTCCCGAAATCTCGAAACAAATATGGCAGTGAGCATACGTATTAGTTCTTCCGAAATTGAATTGGTACCATCAGAAATAATTAGTCGGCGCATCATAGACCAAGTACGAAAAAGTCTTATAGATTGTTAGGAGGAGAAATAGATGAGAGATAAACAATATAAATGGGAGTGCATATTCACAGATGCAATATTAAGTGAACTAAAAGTATGGAATTATAATGAATTGGCAGACTATTTTATCACTATTATACAAAAACGCTGTAATTTAGTCGACCCAGATAAACATTACTGCTTGGAAGTAGGCAAAAAAATAAATGATTTCATACAAAATATGCCATCAAAAGAGATAGCACGAATACCGCGTGTAACTATATGCGGTAATTTATCATTATGCGACAACGAGTTTCGTATTATGGAAAGAGTAAAAAATGTAGACTGTTTTAATGCTGATGACGTTGTAAAAGTTCCTGATTATAATGTTTCTGATAATATACGTGTCAACCCAAATCCTATATCGCCAGAACACTATAAAAGACTAAGCCCTGAGCCGAAAGATGTTATTCGAAGCTGGGGCTTAAATTTTAATCTTGGTTCGGCGGTTAAGTATATTTCAAGGGCTGGACACAAGGATGATATTATTCAGGATTTGAGGAAGGCTCAGCAGTTCATACAGTTTGAGATTGATTATTTGAAAGGAGATAAAGAGCAATGAGCGTACATTATGTTTTTGACATGATATTTTTAATCATGCTGATTGGAATTGCAGGGTGGTTGATGGTGGATTTGATACTTAAGTTAACTCATAAGATTCGTCGTCATATTCCACCTGCAGCGGTGCCTAAAGCTAAATGTCATTGCTGGGACTGTAGATTTAGGTCTAGCGGATATTGGTGCACTATATGGGGCAAGGGTATATTTTTAGATGATTTTTGTAGCTACGGAGAAAAGAAAAAGGATAAGGAGAATAATTCATGAACAATACAACAAAAATCAGAATAATGTCTTATGCATCACAGCCAGATAAGGATTACAACTATGATGGTGATTATGTAGACTTTGAAGGTAAGCGATATTGGGTTTCCTTACGAACGGAAACTGTTGAGTTTGTTGGAAATTTGGAGGCGAGTAAGTGATGGATATTTTAGATTTTGTTCAAGGTATTTGCAATTGGAGTTTATCGGGGAATCAGGTAAAGTTTATTCGTGCAGTTTATGATGCATTAAAGAATGATAAAGCATTAGTTTATATACCTTCGCGTGGAAGTTCCAGATTTGAGTACTCTACGTTGCAAGCTTTGTGCATTTTATTTGTTGCTTATGAGCGCGGAATGTTGAATAAAAATATTACAAAGGAGAAAGCAGATGACTAAATTAAAAGACGTATTAGGCTACATTCACAATGATGTCAGACTTATTAATGCAAATAATGATGAAATAGCACTTATATTTCGAGGGTTTCGAGATGCAGTATCGGATAAATATCTTGAATGTGGGGTGCTAGAAATATCAATTAATGAAGCGATGGATGCAACTGTAGATGTGATGATTACGAATGATAAGGAGGAGCTCTATGATTAGAACGATGCGATTTATTGCCGGGATAATATTTGTTAATACATTGTGTGGACTATTGCATTTACATGCATATAACCCAGATTGGTGGGTATTGACAGTTAGTTTTTATTTTATTTTAGGATTTATGGAGGATTGATTTATATGGCAACAGAATTTGAGAAACGTATGGAGAAGCGTATGACCAGTATTGATAAGAGCTTGAATAGTATTTCTAAGTCATTAGCAAAAATTGCTAAGGCAGAAGAGAAGGCACAGGCTGAATCAAACGGAGAAACGAATAAAGAGTCATGGGACGTATTTGATAACTTATCAAAATTGTCCGGTACGAAGCTATTATAATAAGGAAGAAAGAGGTGCAAGTAATGAGTTTTCAGGATGTATTAAACGTAGCAATTGTTGTGATTTTAGTGTATTTATGCTTAAGTGGACTTGTTGGAAGGATTTGCAAGGCTGTTGAGATGACCGCAATTATCAAGTGCATGGGTGAAATGAGCAAGAGTTGTGATAACGGTCCTGCTAAAGATATTTTTGAAGAAATGTCAAAGTGTTTGAAGAAATAAAAATCGCGTAGAATACATGGACTATAGTGAAAGGAGAGTGATTTATATGAGAAATTATATTCTAAAATTCACAAAAACAGGAAAGGAATGGAAAGAACTAGCATCAGGTGTAGACTTTTTAGAAGATGAAAAGGTTTACAGGATTGAATGGAGATTTGATTCATTTGTTGACTATTTGCACGGATTGTGGGGTATTTTAAGAAAACATCACTATGCTATCCATAGAATTGATTGAGTCCTAGCAAGGGCTCTTTCTTTTCGCGTAGAATACATGGTTTATAGTGAAAGGAGAGTGATTTATATGTACTATATGTTTAAAATGACAGAAGAGCAGGTTATTGAAGTTAACAAACTATTAAAAGACCATCGAGATTCATTGACAGCCTTGATAGAAGAATGTTTTTGTCGTGGTGAAGTGATTGGATTTATTGGCGGTGTTTTAACGTGTTTGACGGCTCATAAATGTAAATGCTTGATTGCTAAACGTATTAAAGAACACAAGAAATCAGAGGAGGAGTCCTAACAAGGGCTCTTTCTTTTTTTAGTAAAAGAGCAATTCATATGAGTTTCGTTAATCAAATTTAGGACCTGTTTCTTTCAACAAGCCCTATTTTTTTTGTGATTTTTATTAAAGATTGGAGGAAATTATGATTCAGGCAGTGCTTTTAATACTATATGTAGCAATTGGGTTGATGATTGAGAGTGTTTTGAATGCATTTTTGGACGAAGTTGGTGAACACCTGTTCATGTTTACAATATTATTATGGCCTTTGGCTATTGTTTTAGGCATTATTGTACTAATTATGTGGTTATTTATTGCAGCGGGAAACAAAATTGGTGAGTTTCTAAGGAGAAAAATTGATGATGAAAAGTGATATTACAGGGCCTTATTTGAAGGTAAATGGCAAAATTAGGGGTTATTGTGAGCATTGCGGGAGAGAAGTTGGGCTGGATGAGCCGGAAAACAAGTGTCCATTATGTGGTGCAGAGCTATATTATGAGCCAAAAGTGTATGACATGTACAAATATGGGAAGAAACACCCAGAATTTGTGAAGAAAATTAATGATATCTGCGAAAAGGAGGACAAATAAATGGGCAGAAAAGGTAAAACTAACGTATATGAGTCTGGAAAAGCTGAGGATGGTTGGTCATCTTCAGTTGCTGAGAAGCGAAATGGTGCTATTTTGAACGCATATTTGGCAGTAAAAAGGGTCACTGAGACTTGCAAAATTGGTGATTTGGTAGCTGTTTCATGCGGAAAACAGTACCCAGGAGGCAGTAAAATTGACGTTGAAAGCCAGAAATTTAAGGGTTATTTAATAGGAGAATACCCTCGATATTTTAGGATTTTGGTGCATGGAAAGGGCGGAGATTATGTCAGATGCGTTAACAAAAATGACCTGATTGGTGGTGATTTACGTATCAAAAAGTTGTGCAGAAAACCATTTTTGATACCTGTTGTTGAGTGATTTTTGTGGACATTTTTGGCCATTTTTAGTAAAAATTAGTGTTTTTAAAAGTGGCCATTTGCCCACTTTGGTGGCCACAAGGGTAAAATGAAAAGTTGAAAAATGACCATTTTGGACACTTTTTGGCCACTTTGCCCACCTTCTGCCCACTTTTAAACACCAAAGTGGCCACAAAGAAACCCAGTATTTATGCGGGTTTGAGGGGTGTTGTGGCCATTTGCCCACTTTATTTCTTTAATCGGACAAAAAAATTGAAAAATAGTATATATATGTACTATTTTACCTATATAGAAATAAAATGAGCTTTAAAAGTGGGCAAACGGCCACAAGCATATTTTAAGGAGGTAAAAACAAATGGATGAAGATATTTGGCGCAGACTCATATGCTACTGCGACGACGAGTATATTTCACGAATAAAAGCATATTCTTTAAATTGGCAAGAAGCGTCCATTACGTTTCAATTCTATGATGGTACTTATGAAATATTTTATTACATGGAAGAGACGTGGTTTAAGATAGGCAAGCTTCCAATGAGTAAAGAGAAGATGAATGAGTATTTTGGACACAAGTTACAAAAGTATATGTACATGCACGCCATGACACAACACCGGTTAGCAATCGCGTCTGGAGTTTCGCAACACCAAATTAGTGAATACATTCGTGGTGTACGCATTCCCAACTTCTATACAATTTCTCGATTTGCAAATATTCTCCATGTCTCAACCGATGTATTTAGATTCCGTTTTGATAATCCTGTCAAATTTGAGCCACCAAAAAACGGAACCACAATCGCGTAAAAAACACACACTATAGTGAGAGGGTGACTGTATATCGTGGTTACTCTTATATTTTTGTGAGTATAAAACACACACTATAGCAAAAGGGCGACCATAATTGGTTGCTCTTATTTTTTTTACGCACGCACGAAAGGAGTTAATTATGTTAGAAAGCAAATTCCAGTCAGGTCTGATTAAAGAAATAAAATCCAGATATGACGGATGCGTTGTTATGAAGAATGATGCAGGGTATAGACAAGGTACCCCGGACCTTTTAATTCTCCATAACGACAAATGGGCTGCTCTTGAGTGCAAGCAATCGAGCAAAGCAAGTCATAGACCAAATCAAGATTATTATGTGAACAAATGGAACGATATGTCTTTCGCAAGATTTATCTATCCGGAGAATAAGGAGGAGATATTAGATGAGCTTGATGATGTATTCGGACATGCTAAAAGGTAAGCATGCCAAACTTCCACCAAGTCAGGCAACTCGTTGGGCAACAAAGAATCTGACACCTGATGATGTTTTCAGAATGATATGTTCTGGATACGCTCAGGAAGTCGGAACTTTAATTCACGAGTATGCAGAGAATGCAATTAGATATCGTATTAAGATACTAAAGTCTGACAAGAAGGAAGTACGTAAGCATCTGCTGATTCATGGAATACCTGAAAACGTAGTCGCGTATTACGTTGACCGCATATTCCCGAATCTTATGACTTACACAAATGATGCTATTGGATTCCGCATGGACACGGAAGTTCCAGTATCATATTCTGCAACACCTTTAGCAGAGTTTAAGAGTCGTGGTAAGTTGCCACCTATATTTGGTCATGCTGACGCGCTCAAATTCTCAAAGAATAAACTCATGATATTTGATTTAAAGACTGGACTGTCACCTGTTCATATTGAGCAGCTTCTGACATATGCCAGTCTTTATTGTTTGCAGGAAAAACTTAAACCAGGCTGCATAGACATTGAACTGAGAATTTATCAGAACAACGAAGTGTCAGTCACAATACCAGAAGCTGACGATATTCTGCCTATTATGGATAGAATCGTAGCTTATGACAAGATGTTAACAAACTTTTTGATTTCGGAGGAAATGTGAGATGGAACAAGAGCTAATGCACTATGGCACCAAACAGCCTTATGATGGTTCACCAACAGGTTCTGGTAGATACCGTAAAGGTTCTGGTGAAAATCCTCAGAGATCAAAAGATACATTGGGTTACATCAAAGAGCTTCAAAAAGAAGGCATGATGGAAAAGGAAATAGCCCAATGCATGGGAGTGTCGACAACTAAACTTAGAGAGTTGAAAGCTAATGCTGTAGCTCAGGAACGAGCTAACAATATTAGGCAGGCTCAAACTCTTAAGGATAAAGGATACAGCACTTCTGAAATTGGCCGTATTATGGGCAAGAATGAATCATCAGTTAGAGGATGGTTAGACGAGAAAGCCAAAGAAAAGGCAAGCCTAACCAAGACAACTGCTGATGTGCTTAAGAAGAATGTTGATGATAAAGGATATATTGATATTGGTTCCGGTGTAGAAATCGATATGAATGTATCAGCAACAAGACTTAAGAATGCAGTTACTATGTTGACGGACCAAGGATATGTAACTCATGAAGTAAAAGTACCTCAGGTTAGCAACCCGGGAAAGTACACAACTGTTAAAGTATTAGCACCTCCTGGAACAGAATGGTCTGATGTTATTCACAACCCAGACAAGATCCATACTGTCACTGAATATTCAAGAGATGGTGGCGCGCACTTTGATGTAGTTCGACAGCCTACAAGTATTGATGGTAAGCGAGTAATGATTCGCTATGCAGAAGATGGTGGTATTGATAGAGATGGAACAATCGAAATCAGACGAGGTGTTGATGATATTTCTTTAGGCAACTCTAACTATGCACAGGTTCGTATTATGGTTAACGGAACGCATTACCTTAAAGGTATGGCTATGTATTCACCAGATAAGATGCCTGACGGGGTAGATATCATATTCAACACCAACAAAAAGAAAGGTACACCACCGGAAGATGTCTTTAAGAAGATTAAAGATGATCCGGATAATCCTTTCGGAGCTTTGATAAAAGCCAACGGCCAACGATATTATTCTGACCCAAATGGAAAGTACGTCAAGGTTGGAGAGTCATATTCAGAAGCTACTAAATCTACGAAGAAAGATGAGCCTCGTTACAGCTTGTCACCAGTTAACAAGCTTAGAGAAGAAGGTGACTGGTCAGAGTATGCAAAGTCTTTGTCATCTCAGTTCTTATCTAAGCAGGACTTGCCTCTTATCAAGAAGCAGCTCAACTTAGCTTATGACGAGAAGAAGACACAATACAATGAAATCATGTCATTGCAGAACCCAGCTCTTAAAAAGACATTGTTGGAATCATTTGCGGATGACTGTGATGCCTCAGCGGTTCACTTGAAAGCTGCAGCCTTACCAAGGCAGGCTATGCAAGTAATACTACCAATTCCATCAATGAGTGATAAGGAGATTTATGCTCCAAACTATAAGAATGGTGAAAAAGTTTGCCTGGTTCGTTACCCTCATGGGGGAACGTTCGAGATACCAGAGCTCACAGTCAACAACAATCAAGCTAAAGCAAAGAAAGCATTGGGTAATGCAAAAGATGCTGTCGGTATCAACTCACATGTAGCGGGCATACTGTCGGGTGCAGACTTTGACGGTGACACTGTCATGGTTATACCAGCAAATAATCGTGGTTCATCAGTGCGAATCAAACATGATAAACCTCTTGAAGGATTGAAAGACTTTGATCCAAAGAAGTATAAGTACACGGATGAGCAGCTTGCCAATGGTGCAAAGGTTATTACTTCTGCATACAAACAGAAGCAGATGGGTGTGGTATCAAATCTTATTACAGACATGACATTAAAGGGTGCACCAACAGATGAAATAGAAAGAGCTGTTAGGCATTCGATGGTTGTTATTGATTCTGAAAAACATAAGTTAGACTACAAGCAGAGTGCGATTGATAATGGCATAGATGAGCTTAAGAAGAAGTGGCAAGGTGGAGGCGGAGCTTCAACTATTATTTCAAGGTCTAAGTCGGAGGATAGGACAATACCGGAAAGGAAAGAAGGTAAGTACATTACCGACCCAGTGACCGGTAAGACTACCAGACACTATATAGACCCTAAGACAGGAGAGAAACTGTACACCGAGACCGGGTCCACATATACCACCACTAAGACCCTAAAGAACGGGACTACCCAGGTAGTTACCTCCCTACGTACCACTTCAGTACCTAAGATGGAGCTGGCTAAGGATGCTATGGCTCTTGTCGGTGACAAACATGATCAAAAAGAGTTAGCTTATGCTGACTATGCCAATAAGCAGAAGGCATTAGGTAATCAGGCTAGATTAAGCCTACTGAATACCCCTAGTGCCACCTACTCCCCTGAGGCTAAGAAGAAGTATGCTGAACAGTGTGCTTCCCTGGACGCCAAACTTAAATTAGCTTTACAGAATGCCCCTAAAGAACGTCAGGCACAGTTATATGCAAACATAATTGTAAAAGAAAAGAAGGAACAGAGCCCTTCCCTGACAGACAAAGAAAATAAGGATCAACTTAAGAAAGTTAAATCACAAGCATTGGCCACAGCTAGAGCTACATATGGAGCTAAGAAGCCAAACATAGTTATTGATGATAAAGAATGGGAAGCCATTCAAGCAGGTGCTATAAGTAATAGCAAACAGTTACAAATCTTTAAGAATTGTGATCAAGATGCTTTAAAGCAAAGAGCTCTACCGAAACAAACAAATGCACTTAGCGATGCAAAGATTGGTCGTATTAAGTCTTATAGTGCAAACGGATTCACTATTGCAGAGATTGCAGCTGCAATGGGTGTTTCAACAAGCACAGTTTCTAAGTACTTGTAATTAATGAAAGGACAAAGCAATGGAAACAGTTTCAAATGATTGGATGCTAACAACTTCCGACAATCCTTACAATCCTTTCACACAGTTTGATGAATGGCAAATGTTCGATTCGTTGCAAGGTTACAACACTTGTTCTTACTTAGATAGAATTTGTGTAACTTCTGATAATTTATCAAAGTCTTTTAATGATTCTGAAATTGATGAAGCAATGAATGAGATTCTTAAGTATGATTTGTTAGGAAATTATGTGAAAGTTAATAAAGAAACAGCACAAAAGTTTGCTGATTATGCAAAGAAAATGATGTATTCATCAGAAGAATCATCATAAACAAATAAAATTGAATATTATTACCTCTATCAGTAGTTTGGGACAGGTAAGTCCCGGCTTTGATAGGGGAGGGGGTCCTGAAAATTGACACCCCCTACTGCATCGCGGCCGTCTTAAAAAAATCTCCGGAGGGATATTTTTGAAAAGCAATTTGGAACCGGTGCATATTTTTCGTAGACATCTTTATAGAACATACAAGCTCTTATCGGTATTTTATCTCCTTTCATCTGGTGCCCAGGTGCAAACAAGTTCACATAGCCTCTTTAAGCTCGAAAAAGAGGTATAAAACAGGTTTGTATGTTCTATAAAGATGTCTACAACTATATATAAACATATGTGAACAATAGGAGATGAGATAGTAATGCCTAAAAAAGAAGACAGAAAACCTGCAGCTTCATTAGAAGAGCGGGAGAATCGTATGGTGGCAGCAGCTATGGACCTCGCAGAGAAGCAATTATTAGAAGGAACAGCATCAGCTCAGGTCATTACACATTTTTTGAAGATAGGTTCTTCTAAAGAAAGACTTGAGCGAGACATAATGGGCGAACAGAAAGATTTAATAAGTGCAAAAACACAAGCGTATAAGTCAGCAGATGAACAATTGAATATGTATAAGAATGCAATACGTGCGATGGGTATATATTCTGGTGAAGATGACCCAGGAGACGACATTGACATATGAAAACATATTCAGAACTTATACAACTTTCAACTTTTGAAGAGCGCTTAGCATATCTTTCTTTCAAATCCGTTATTGGGCATGAGACCTTTGGAGGAAGCAGATGGCTAAACCAAACTTTCTACAGGTCTCCAGAATGGAAGCATTTCCGGCGTAATGTTATATTGCGTGACAATGGATGTGATTTAGGTATTGACGGTTTTACGATATACAACGGAATTTGTATTCATCATATTGAACCTATAACTCCTCAAGACATACAAGCAAGGAATTTGGAGAAATTACTGAATATGGAGAACGTTATATGTTGCTGCCTCAACACTCATAATCTAATTCATTATGGAGATATTTCAAATGCTGTTATTGCACCTATAGAACGAACACCAAACGATACCTGTCCATGGAAACAATAGGAGATACGACAATGAATGATGTTTTAATAGAAAGCATTTTAGGTTCTGTAAAGAAGCAGGTCAATGTAGCTCCGGAATGCACAAGCTTTGATGAAGACTTAGTTATGTACATAAATGCACAGCTTGCAATATTAAATGATATTGGAATCGGAACAGATGGATTCACAATTTCCGACGACACAAGCACATGGGCAGACTTTATACCGGACAACGTGGCCTTGGCTAATTTAGCAAGAACATACACAGGCACAAAAGTAAAAATTATATTTGACCCACCGACAAGCTCGATAGTTTTGGAAGCAAGTAAAAGCTATGCTAAGGAACTTGAATGGCGAATGAGTGAAAAGGTCAAATTGTTACAGGAGGAATAAATGTGGCAATACAATTACGACGCACTATTAGCTCCTGATGAACTGGAGCATTCTGGACGTAAAGGTATGAAATGGTATCAGCATATTTTTACGAAAAAAGATGGAAGCTTGAATTATCTGGGCAAACGAAAAGCAAAGAAAATGAAGGATGACTATACCCGGCTAACAGGTAAACAGCTTCGCAAGAATCCGACAAAAAGCAAAGGGTCTAAACCAGTAAACGAAATGACCGATGCTCAGATTCGTAAAAGAATTGAACGTATCAGACTTGAAAACGAATTAAATAGCTTGCAACCAGCCAAAGTTTCAAAAGGCAAAGCAATTACACAGAAATTAAGTAGAAACTTAACGGACATGGCTGTTGAACGTGGAACACGGATACTTGGCGATTACGTTGAAAAGAATGTTAGGAACAAGTTAGGTCTTAATGCTCAGTCCACTAAATCCCAATCTCAAATACTTGCAGATAAGGCTAGAGATTTAGAAAATCAGTGGAAAATCATTGAAAATCAAAGAAAGATTGACAATGCCAAAGCACGTTCTGCAGCAGCGACCCAACAGCAGTCTGAAAAGAATAATCAACAGCAATCGAATTCTCGAAAAGAAGAGCAGAGCAATAAGCGTGAGACAAACAGAACAACGTCTCAGCGCACAAATTCTGATGATATTCTTAGAGGCACTGTTGAAGACATTCCATCTGGAACACGCGAGACTGGAAGACAGTATATAGCGTACTTGCTAGAAGATAAACATAGGTAGGTGAACAATAATGGCATTATCTAATACGGCTGTGCCTTACTATTACGGCCAATTTAGAGATGCTGTAATTAGAGGTGAAATTCCGATATCTAATGAAATCGCCATGGAAATGCAACGAATCGACGAATTAATTGCCGATCCACAATATTACTATGACGACAAAGCGATAAACGGATTTATAGCTTTCTGTGAGAACGAGCTGGTTTTAACAGACGGTTCGGACTTACACTTACTTGACTCGTTCAAACTTTGGGCAGAGTCTATATTTGGCTGGTATGAGTTTGTAGAGAAAAACATACCGGAGCCAGATGGTCGAGGTGGCACGCATTATGTCACTAAGACAATCAAGAAGCGACTCATTAAAAAGCAATATTTAATTGTTGCCCGAGGAGCCGCTAAATCAATGTATGCATCATGCATACAAAACTATTTTCTATGTATTGACAAAACTTCATCGCATCAGATTACAACAGCACCAACTATGCCTCAGGCAGAAGAGGTTATGTCACCAATTCGTACTGCAATCACTCGTTCAAGAGGCCCACTGTATACATTTCTTACAGATGGCTCAATCAACAACACAACAGGTTCAAAAGCCAACAGGCAAAAACTCTGTCCTACAAAGAAAGGCATTCAGAATTTCTTGACTGGTTCACTACTTGAAGTTCGTCCAATGACAATTGATAAGCTTCAAGGATTGCGAGTAAAAGTTGCAACAATTGATGAGTGGCTTTCTGGTGATGTAAGAGAGGATGTAGTTGGAGCGATTGAGCAGGGAGCTGCAAAAGAGCAAGGTGGAGGAGCAAATGATGACTATCTGATAGTGGCTATCAGCTCAGAAGGAACTGTCAGAAATGGTTCCGGCGATACAATCAAAATGGAGTTAATGAGCATCCTTAAAGGTGACTATAAAGCTCCACATACTTCTATCTGGTGGTACAAGCTGGATGATATTAAGGAAGTCAACGACCCACGTTATTGGATGAAAGCAAATCCTAACATTGGTATCACTGTATCGTATGAGACGTATCAGTCTGATGTCGAGAAAGCAGAAGCCAATCCTGCAGCAAGGAATGATATTCTTGCTAAACGTTTTGGTATACCAATGGAAGGCTACACATATTTCTTCACTTATGCTGAAACACTTGTACATCGCAAGAGAAGCTATTGGCAGATGGCGTGTTCTATGGGAGCTGACATGTCCCAGGGCGATGACTTCTGTGCATTTACATTTATGTTCCCAATTGGTAATGGACAGTTTGGAATTAAGACACGTTCTTATATTACAACTTTGTCATATTCAAGATTGCCAAGAGCGCTTAAAGCTAAATACGATGAATTTATTGCTGAGGGTAGTTTGATAGTTATGGAAGGAACAATCCTTGACTTGATGAATGTCTTTGATGATGTAGATGCTTATATAACTAAGAATGAGTATGATGTCCGATGCTTTGGATATGATCCATATTATGCAAAGGAATTTGTGGAAAGATGGGAAAGAGAAAATGGTCCATTTGGTATAGAGAAAGTGCTGCAGGGAGCGCGAACAGAGTCCGTTCCACTAGGTGAGTTAAAGAATCTTGCTGGTGAACGAATGCTCTTATTTGATGAGCAAATCATGTCGTACACAATGGGTAATGCTATTACTCTTGAAGATACAAATGGTAACCGTAAGCTTTACAAGAAACGAAGAGAACACAAGATTGATAATGTGGCAGCCATGCTTGATGCATTTGTGGCATACAAGCGTAATTTAGATGCATTTTAGGAGGAATAAATAGAAGTAAAGCCCATACTTAATCTAAGTACAGGCTTTTATTGCTCGATAATCTTCATATAAAATTTTCTCCATAAAACAGTTCACATATATTCAATTTCGCTATCCGACTTTTTTAAATAACTTCTTTTTGGCGGTCTTAATCAAATTTTTATTAATAGAAATCTGATTATTTTTTATAAGTGTTGCTATTCCGCTTAATAAAACTTCATCGTTATATTCTTGAGGTCCGCCAATTTTACTAATGTAATGATTCAATGCAGCAGTACCACCGATTTTACGTCCGTTATCATTTACATAAGGGTGATATAACTCTTTCTGATCCATGCTTTCATACTCCTTTCTATGTTAGTGGAAGACTCTAATATCTCCATAATCAATCATAGCCAAATCACGTGAGTATGTCAATACTATATTTTTAAGGAAGGATAAATTATGTGGCAATACAATTACGATTATTACGACTTAGCCCCAGACGAGCTTATGCACTATGGCAAGCTTGGCATGAAGTGGGGCGTAATACATAATCCCGCTAAAGCTTATGCTAAAGCCATAAATAAACGTAATTCATTAAATTCGAAATCGGATAAAAATAGAATTGCGTATGAGAAAGCCAAAATAAAGGCCAATAATGGAGCCTCTGCTAAGTATAAAAAATATCAGGCTAAAGCTGATAAGATGCATTATAAAAGCAGCAAGGCATTGGATAAAATGTATAAACATGCTAACCCATTGATTCGTACAAGTATATCAGATGATCTGTATCAGCGTTCTAGGAGAAAGGCCGATAAATATCAGGCTAAATTCATGAAATCTCAAAGAAAAGCAGATAAATACAAGTCCACATATGAGAACAGAGCTGCTAAAGCGGGAGCAGCAGAATCTAAGTATTTAAGATCTAAGCATAAAGCTGAAAAATGGCAGGAAGCAATAGACAAATCGTTTAGAAACGTAGATGTTAATTCACTGCCTATTCAATATACATCTGCTGGTAAAGCATATATTGAGAAGCTTAAAAATGCTGGATAGCAAAGGATATTTATGTGGCAACATGAATTATTAAATAATTCAAAATGGTATCAGAATCCGTAAGGGTTCTTTTTTTATACCAAAATTTAAAGGAGAAAATAAATGGCATTATCAGTAGGCACACGTTTGAAACATGCCTGGAACGCATTTTTAAATAGAGCACCAACTCAATACAGAGATATTGGAAATGGCTCAGGAATAAACCCAGGGCGAGCCAAGTTCACAAGAGGAAACGAACGCTCGATTATCAATTCACTTTTCAATCGTATTGCGATGGATGTGGCAGCGCTAGACATTAAGCATTGCCAATTAGATTCAAACGAACGATACAAAAGTACTATACCATCAGGCCTTAATGATTGCTTGACACTGAGTGCAAACATTGATCAAACCGGTAGGAATTTAAAGCAGGATATTGTTATGTCCATGTTTGATGAAGGTGTTGTAGCTGTCGTACCAGTAGACACAACCGATGACCCGGATAATACGGACAGTTATATTATTGACACTATGCGTACCGGAAAAATTGTTGAATGGTATCCGCGCCATGTAAAAGTTCGATTATACAATGACCGAACCGGACATAAGGAAGAAGTTATTTTACCGAAGTCTGACGTGGCCATTATAGAGAACCCATTCTATGCAATTACGAATGAACCAAATTCATCAGTTCAACGACTTATCAGAAAGTTAAATCTGTTGGATGTAATTGATGAACATAATGGGTCAGACAAGCTCGACCTTATCATACAGCTTCCATATACGGTTAAAACCCCGGCAAAGAAAGCTATGATAGAGGAACGTCGAAAAGAGATTGAAGAGCAGTTAACTGGTTCAAAGTATGGAATAGCATACCTCGATGCTACAGAGCACATAACCCAGTTAAATAGGTCTTTGGAGAATAATCTCCTTAAACAGATCGAGCTACTTATCAACATGGTGTATAGCCAGTTGAGTATCACAACGAGTGTAATGGATGGTACTGCAGATGAGCAGACCATGCTTAATTACAATAACAGAACTATTGAACCTATCGCATCTGCAATCGCAGACGAGTTCAAAAGAAAGTTCTTATCTAAAAATGCAAGAACTGGAGGACAAACAATCATGTTCTTTAGGGATGCTTTCAAATTAGTTCCAGTTAACAATATTGCAGATATTGCAGACAAATTCACACGTAACGAAATCATGTCTACTAACGAGATGCGTGCCGTTATCGGCATGAAGCCGGTTGATGACCCTCGGGCAGATGAACTTCGTAATAAGAATCTTAATCCAGGCGAAAATCAGTCCTTTGCATCCACTACGGATGAAGACCCAGATGAAGATTACGACTATGGAACTGATTACTAATAAAACAAGGAGGAAAACATCAAAATGGGATTCAATCCAAATGATTATGACTTTGCAGGTTATGCAACAATGAATGACATTTTATGCAGCGATGGAAGAATCATTAAACGCGATGCATTTAAAGCCCAGGATGGCAGCCGCATTCCATTACTTTGGAATCATGACCATCAGGACATTAGTGATGTCATTGGACACGCTGATTTGGAAAATCGTTCAGACGGTGTGTATGCATATTGCAAATTTAATAACAGCGAAAACGCCAAGATGGCAAGGGAGATTGTCCAGCATGGTGATATTTCATCACTTTCTATTTATGCAAACAAGCTTAAACAGATGGGTAACGAAGTCTTACATGGCGTTATCAGAGAATTAAGTCTTGTCCACGCTGGGGCAAATGATGGTGCTCAGATTGACTGGGTATTAGCCCACAGTGACGATCCAGAGGCAGGTGAAGGTTTTATTTACAATGGCAATTTACCTATTACTATCCTGTGTCATTCAGATGATAAGACAAATGCACCAAAGGAAGGAGATACAAAAGTGCCAGATAACAATCAGGGCCAGGCTCAGCAGCAGAGCGACAAAACAGTAGAAGATGTCATTAATTCTATGACAGAAGAGCAGCAGAAAGTTTTATATGCACTAGTTGGAGCAGCTAGTGAAGGAGAATTAGATGACGATAATGAAGGAGGAGAACCAACCATGAAGCACAGCGTTTTCGACAACGACAACAATTCAGAGGAGGCACTGTTACATTCAGCAATTATTGATGAGGCAATCAAAGATGCTAAGAAGTATGGCTCAATGAGAGAGAGCTTCATCGAGCACGCAGCAGCAAATAATATTGAGGATATTAATATGCTTTTCCCGGAGCCAACAGAGCTCAATGTACCGCCAACATTCATTAAGAAGGATGAGACATGGGTAAGTGATATTATGGGCTCAGTTCATCATGTACCTTTCTCAAGAGTAAAGACAACATTTGCTACTCTTGATGCTGATGAGGCTAGAGCAAGGGGCTACATTAAGGGTAACATGAAGAAAGAGATTGCACTCGCCCTTCTTAAGAGAGTTACAACACCTACAACTGTATACATCAAGTTAAAGATGGATAGAGATGATGTTGTAGATATTACTTCATTTGATGTAATCGAGTGGCAGCGTGCAGAGATGCGTAGCCAGCTTAATAAGGAGCTTGCACTTGCTATGCTTCTTGGTGACGGCAGAATTGCATCATCTGATGACAAGATCAATGAGCAGAACATCCGTCCTGTAGTATCTGACGAAGATATGTATACTATCAAATACACAATCAAAGAGGGCACAGATTACAAGATTACAGGAAGCTCATACTCTGAGAATGATTCAGTATACAAGGGAGTTATCCGTGGAGCTGTTAAGGCACGTAAGGATTACAAGGGCTCAGGAAGACCTACATTCTACACAACAGAGGATACACTTACAAACCTTCTTCTCCTTGAGGACCAGAATGGGCGTGTAATCTATGAGTCAGAGGAGAAGCTCGCAACAGCTATGCGTGTAAGCAAGATCGTAACAATTCCAGAGATGGAGAATTACAAAGACATTTACGGAATCATTGTTAACATGACTGACTACACAGCAGGTGCTGATAAGGGTGGTGCAGTTAACACATTCGATGATTTCGATATCGATTACAACCAGATGAAGTACTTAATGGAGACTCGTATGAGTGGCGCTCTTACAACGCCATACTCTGCAATTGTCCTTAAGAAAGCTGCAGCAGCTAGCGGCGGTACACAGTCAGCTGGCGGATCATCACAGACAACTGGTAAATAGAAAAGTCTGAAATAATCAAAATGGGATACTAGGAGGCATTATGGGTAGATTTTATGGAAATATCGGATTCAATGTACCTGGCGAAACAGCACCAGGCGTTTGGACCGATTCATACATAGAGCATCATGCATATTTTGGTGATGTTACAAGAGATTATAGAAATCTCGAAACGTCTGGCTCTAACGTCAATAGTAGCCCAAACTTGAACACCATTATAGCAATTGTTGGGGATGAGTTCGCTTTTGAGCACATTCCTGACATGCGTTATGTGGAATATTTAGGTTCCAAATGGACTATAAAAACTGTGGAGCCTAAGGACAGAAAACTAATCTTAACTATTGGAGGAGTCTATAATGGCGGATAGAATCACGCTACACAATAAACTGGTGGAGATTCTCGGCACAAAAAATGTATATTTTCAGCCTCCACCGAAGTTAAATTATCCTTGCATAAAGTACGAACTGGGAAACCAGAAACGCATACAGGCAAACAATAACAACTATATAAAGAAACAAGGATACACAATTACTCTTATTGATTACGACCCAGATAGCAAATTCAAGGACAAACTCGAAGAATTGCCGTACTGTGCTTTTGACAGGCACTTTACAACTTCTGGACTTAATCACTTTGTATTCACAATATTTATTTAAGGAGGAAACCTAATAATGGCAGGTAAGAAATTAGTATGGGACCAGACAGGCGAGAGAGAGTTTGAGACTGGTGTCAGCAAAGGTGTACTTTACGTTGCTGAGGGCGGAGCTTATCCTAAGGGAGAGGCTTGGAATGGTCTTAGTAAAGTATCTGAGTCTCCAGAGGGAGCAGATGCTACAGCAGTATATGCCAACAATAAGAAGTACTTAAATCTTGTTGCAGATGAGCAGTACAAAGCTACAATCAGCGCCTATACGTACCCGGACGGATTCAAAGAATGCAACGGCGAGTCTTCACTTGGTAAAGGTGTTACAATCGGACAGCAGAAGAGAAAGACATTTGGATTCTCTTATCAGACACTTATCGGAAACGATACAGATGGAACGGATCATGGCTACAAGATTCATCTTGTATACGGCTGTACAGCAGCTCCATCATCTGTTGATCATTCATCAGTTAATGAATCACCTGAGGCGGCTGAGATGTCATGGGAGATTTCTACAGTTCCTGTAGATGTACCAGGCTTCAAGCCAACTGCAACCCTCGTAATTAACTCGACCGAGACCGATGCCGCTACACTCAAGAAGATTGAGGATTTATTATACGGCACAGAAGAGGCTGAGGCTAGATTACCTCTTCCAGCAGAGATTATCACTCTTCTTGGCGCAGCTACGAACGTGTAAAATAGTCGACAGATAATCAAAATGGTGCTATACTGGCAATAGTTGATGCATAGGAGGAACGTATTATGAAACTTATTTCACTTACATGTCCAAATTGTAATGCTAACTTGGACGACATAGACTCAAGCAGGCCGTTTTGCTATTGTCAGTACTGTGGCACTAAAATAGCTTTAGACGATGGCACTATTCGAAAAGAAACTCATATTTATGATGAGGCCAAGATTAAAGAAACAGAATCCTCTGAGCGAGTTAAAATGCGAGAAATGGATATCGAGTGCGAACACTCTAAGCAAATGAATGCAATATTAAAACATATTTTAATATTTGCAGCCGTATTATTAGCAATTGGCCTTATACTTGCTGCCTTTGATGTTGAAATAGGTGGCGATATCATATTTTTTGAGATGTTAGCTGGTGCCTGGGGAGTTATATTAAAATTGGCACATGATAAAAAATAAATAAATTGATTTACAGATCATCATATAGATGGTCTGTTTTTTTTGTTTTAAAATGAAAGGAGATAATTATTATGTTATGTAAAACAATAGAGTATGAGGATTTCCTCGGTAATAAACGTAAAGATGATTGCTACTTCAATCTTTCAGAAGCAGAAGTAGTAGAGATGGAGCTTTCAACAACAGGCGGCTTGTCAGAGATGGCAAAACGTATTGTAAAAGCTAAAGATACTCCATCAATGGTAAAAATATTCAAGGAGCTTATTCTTAAGTCATATGGGGAGATTTCTCCAGATGGAAAACGATTCATGAAAACTCCTGAAATCTCAAAGGCTTTTGAAGAGACACCGGCTTACTCTAAACTGTTTATGGAATTAGTTGCAGATACCGATAAGGCAATTGATTTCTTTAATGGAATCACACCTGGCGACAAGGATACTGCGGAGATCAAAAAGCAGGCATTAGAGCAGCTCGAACAGTAATATGCTTACATTAACAGTCCCACCGTCAGATGCAATTAGATTGTGGGATGAACAAAATGAAGTATTTTACACTAAACCGCCATTTAAAGGCGGAATTCTTAAACTAGAACATTCTCTAATTTCAGTATCTAAATGGGAATCCAAATGGTGCAAGCCGTTCATAGATTCAAAAAAAACTAATGATGAGGTCTACGATTACATACGTTGCATGGCTTTGAATGCAAGTGAATCGGATCCAATCTTCGATTATTTATCCACCGAAAATCAAGAAGCAATTAATAAATACCTAGAGCGTCCAATGACAGCTACAACTTTACCAAAAGAAAGAGCTGCAAGTAAAAAAATAATAACTTCCGAAGTTATTTACTATTGGATGCTTGAGCTCGGTATTCCTTTCGAATGCGAAAAATGGAATATCAAAAGATTGATTACTCTCATTAGAGTTGCTGAATTAGAACGAAATAAAGGAACAAAGAAAGTACCTCAACGTGACATGATATCTAAATATGCTGAGATAAATGCCAGAAACAGAGCGCGCTTTCATTCAAAAGGATAGAACTTGACATGATTACATTTAGACAAAAGGGAGATTTCTCAAAGCTTAATCATTATTTCGAGAAGCTTAAAGAAGGAATCAAAATAGGGGATTTAGATAAGTACGGACGTGCTGGAGTTGAAGCATTGTCTAATGCAACCCCAAAAGACACTGGACAGACAGCAAGTTCTTGGTATTACGAGATAAAACGTTCAAATGGTTCAGTGTCTATACAATTTAAAAATTCAAATGTTCACGAAGGAGTGCCAATCGCCGTTATTTTACAGTACGGTCATGGCACAGGAACCGGGGGCTGGGTAGAAGGAAGAGATTACATCAATCCTGCTATTCAGCCTATTTTTGATGCAATAGCAAACAATGCTTGGAAGGAGGTTACTAGCATATGAGTCAAACTGTAGATAATAAAGTTGTAGAGATGCGATTTGATAACGACCAATTTGAAAAAGGTGTCGCTACGAGTATGTCTACAATTGATAAACTCAAAGCTAAACTCAATTTTCAAGATGCAGATAAATCCCTCAGTTCACTTTCAGATTCTGCAAAGAAAGTGGACATGAGCACACTAGCAAATAGTGTTCAGAAGGTCGGCCTTCAATTTTCATCATTGCAGGTTATAGCTGGAACAGCTTTAGCCAATATTACGAATAATGCTGTAAATACTGGCAGGAAAATACTTTCTGCTTTGACTACTAATCCTGTTAAAGATGGTATGTCAGAGTATGAAACCCAGATGAATGCTGTACAGACAATTCTGGCAAACACTCAAAAAGAGGGAACAAATGTTAAAATTGTAAATAAATATCTTGATGAATTAAATACTTATGCCGATAAAACTATTTACAATTTTTCAGAAATGACACGTAACATCGGTACGTTCACAGCAGCAGGAGTAAAACTTGGCATATCAGTGTCATCAATCAAAGGTATTGCAAACCTTGCAGCAACATCGGGCTCTAATGCTCAGCAGGCATCCACAGCTATGTATCAGCTTTCACAGGCAATCGCAGCGGGTAAAGTCCAATTAATGGACTGGAATTCGGTTGTGAATGCCGGAATGGGAGGACAAGTATTCCAGGATGCATTAATACGTACTTCTGAGCATTTAAAAACAGGTGCTAAAGAAGCTATTAATACTTATGGATCATTCAGAGAAAGCTTGACAAAAGGCGAATGGCTTACAACTCAGGTTTTAACAGAAACTCTTGACCAGTTTGCTACGGCAGCAGATACACAAGAAGAATATGAAGCAGCTGTAAAAAAGTTCGTTGATGAAGGATATTCTCAGGAAGAAGCAGAGCAAATCGCAACAATGGCTAAGACTGCTGGAGAAGCTGCAACAAAAGTAAAAACATTTAGTCAGCTCATAGACACATGCAAGGAAGCATTAGGTTCCGGATGGACTACAACATGGCGACTTATATTTGGTGACTTCGAAGACGCTCGTAAACTCTGGACAAGTGTTAGTGATGTAATTGGCGGGTTTATTAATAAATTCTCAGATGCTCGTAATAAAGTACTAGATAGTGCACTATATAACAATTTTAAGAGTCTTGGCGAAAGAATTGAATCCGTCGGAGAAGCAACAGAAACTGTTACTAAAGTAACTGAAAATTTCGGAGAAGTAGTAAATCGAGTTATTGGTGGAGAATTCGGAAACGGAGCAGAACGAGTTCAAAAACTTACAGAAGCAGGTATGGATTGGGCTCATATTCAGAATCTTGTAAATGAGCAACTTGGTGACTCAACAAGACATGCAACAGATTACAAAGAAGCTCAGGAAGAGGTAACAAAAGCCCAGGCCGAAGCAATTGAATCATTTGCAGCAATGTCTGATGAACAGCTTACGAATATTGGATTTACACAGGATGAAATTTATGCTTTACGAGACCTTGAAGCTCAGTCAAAGAAAACTGGCAAATCTATGCAGGAACTTCTTGAAGAAGAGTCGAGCAGAAAAGGCGGGCGAGAGCTTTTAATAGAATCATTCACAAATATTGGTAAAGCTATAGGGACAGTATTTAAGTCTGTTGGTGAAGCATGGAAATCAGTATTTGACCCAATAACATCAAGTGACCTGTATGGTGTGATTGAGAAATTTCACAGCATGTCTGAGTCAATGCTTGGGGTGGGTGAACATACAGACCAATTAGTATCTACTTTTAGAGGCTTATTTGTTATTTTAAAGTGGGGTACAAACATACTTGGTGGCGGTTTTAAGATTGCCATAAAAGTTGTTTCGCTTTTATTAAAAGCATTTGGTTTAAGTTTTCTCGATGTAACCGCAATAATAGGTGACTTCTTATATAAGATTGACCAGTTTCTTAGCAAAAATGACTTTCTTGCCGCGGGTGTTAATCTTTTGGCAGAAGGAATCAAAATGGTGGCTTCTGGATTAAAAGAATTATATGACTACATATCTAGTCTTCCAGAAGTGCAATCTTTCTTAGAGAAAATAAAGTCCGTAGACCTAAGCGATGTAGCTCAAGGATGGATCGAGTCGCTATCAAGCGGAGTCAAGGAACTTAAGAATCTCGATTTAAAAGAAGTAGGAGCTTTTATAATCGAAGGCCTCAAAGAAGGTATGGGCGGAAAGATTGGTTCTATTATAGAAGCCATTTCTGAAATCGCTAATACTATTATAGATACAGTAAAGGACATTCTTGATATTCATTCGCCTTCAAAAGTGATGATTGCAATAGGTGGATTTATCGTAGCAGGTTTGATAAAGGGTATTCTTGACGCATTTCCGGATGTAAAAGAATCATTAAACCAATTGACTGGTGGAATGGTAACTTGGTTTGAAAACATAGACTGGAATCAGATATTCGCAGGAATTGCATCAGCTGGATTGCTTAATATATCAACTCAGCTTTCCACAGCAATAAAGAATTTCAGTGTTTTCGCTACTCAAATCGGAGGTGTGGCAGCTTCAATATCCGATGTGTTAAGCAACATATCGACCAGCATCAAAGTGGCTACTAAAAGCTTTAAGAAAGTTATGAAAGCTAAAGCTTTTAAAACAAGAGCAGAAGGTATTAAAGAAATAGCAGAGTCTCTTTTAATTTTGGCAGGAGCTATATATATTCTTGGCAAGATGAATGGAGATGAATTGAAGCGTGCAACTAAATGCATTGCTGTGTTGGGCACTGTTTTAGTAGCAATGACCCTTGCTATATCAAAGTTTTCAGAATCATCAGCATCACTTGACAGAAACGGTTTAAACGTTAAAGGACTTAAAACATGTCTTATCCAAATGGGTATGGCACTTTTATTAATGGCTGAAACAGTCAAAATCATGGGTAAACTAAACCCAGATCAAGCGACTCAGGGTTTTAGAATGCTGGTTGAATTGTGTGGAGTGATAGTAATATTAACATATGTTCTTGGTAAATGTGTTGATGGCGAACAAATGGCCAATATAAACAAATTTGGTAAAATGATGACCAAATTGGCTATAGCTTTATTACTCACGATTGCAGCGGTTAAGTTAATAGGACTTTTAAAACCTGATGAACTTACAAAGGGACGAAACTTTGCAATAGCGTTTACAGCATTTGCAATATTGTTGGGCATAGCAGCAAGACTTGGTGGCCCAAACGTAAGTAAATTTGGAACAATGATGATAAAGTTAGCAATCGCAATTGGATTAATGGTTGCTGTTGTTAAACTTATAGATTGCTTGTCTCCAGAAGCGGCGATAAAAGGCGGTATATTTATGATTGCTTTTATGGCATTTATCGGCTATATGGCAATTGCCTCTATGTTGACCAAAAACGCAAAAGATTTTGGAAAAATGATATTGTCGATTTCTGCCTCACTATTGTTGCTTGCAATCACTATGCAACTCGTAGGAAGACTAAGTGCCGGTCAGATTGCCGCAGGAATAGTTTTCATGATTGCTTTTGGAGTGTTTGTAAATTGCATGGTTAAAGCATTATCAAAATACGGGGATAAACAAATTGCAAAAGTTGGTCTTACACTCGTTGCATTAAGTGTTTCTTTAGCTATTATGGCTGGAGTATGCATATTATTAGGCATGATATCGCTAGGTGCACTTACAAAAGGAACTGTTGCTATGGGATTTTTAGCAGTATTCATGTCAAAAATGATAGCAGCTACGAAAGGTGCAGAAGATTGCAAAGGATCAATAATAGCAATGGCAGTTGCAATAGGTGTTATGGCTGCTGCAGTAGCAGCGTTATCATTTATAGAATGGCAAAAGCTTTTACCAGCAACTTTAGCACTATCTGCAGTTATGGCCATGTTTGCAATTGTGGAATATGGCGCTAGTAATGTAAAAGGCGCGATGGGTTCAATCATAGCAATGTCTGTGGCTGTTGGATTACTTGGCATAATGTTAATTGCGTTAAGTCAATGCAAATGGCAAAACACATTAGCAGCAGCTGCAGGATTATCAATAGTGATGCTGGCATTCGCCGGAACACTAGCAATTGTTGGTGCTACCGCTCAGGTTGCAATCGCAGCAATACCGGGAATAGCCGTTATGACATTAGCACTTGCTGCTATAACGTTTATGATATATGAATTAGCTCAGTGTAACCCTGAATCAGTTCTGGCATCGGCAGCTAGTCTGTCAGTCTTGCTATTAGCTCTTTCTGTAGCTTTAGCAATAGTAAGTCATATACCAATATCTGGAGCCATAGAAGGTGCATTGGGATTGTCCGCATTTATCGGCATAATGGGATTGGTTCTTGCCGCATTAGGTGGATTATCGCGAATACCGGGACTTACAGAACTAGTGGAAGATGGCGGAAGCTTCTTATCTTCTATAGGATATGCATTAGGCAATTTTGTCGGTAGCATAGTTGGTGGATTTGCAGCGGGAGTTACTTCTGGATTACCTGAAATAGCCGATAATTTATCCGCATTTGGAGATAAGATTCAACCGTTCATAACTTCTTTATCTGCAGTTGACCCTATTGATTTTGTAGCAAAAGTTGGGGCACTCACGGCAGGCATACTATTACTCACGGCAGCAGATTTTGTGTCTAGCATAATGACGTTTAGCCCAATTTGTAAAAGCTTTGCAGATTTAGGAAGTGAATTATCACAGTTTATGATAAATGCAATGCCGTTCTTGACAGCAGCATTGCTTATAAGTCCAGACATGATGGAAGGCGTTAAAGCACTTGCTGAAACCATTATGATAATAACAGCAGCGGACTTATTATCAAGCATTAGTTCATGGATTAGCGGTGATAATTCCATGGACAAATTCGGAACTCAATTGGTTTCATTTGGAAATGCTATAGCTGAATTCTCATCAACTGTGGCTGGTAAAGTGGACGCTAGTGCTGTAGAAGCTGCAGCGAACGCTGGCAAAATAATGGCTGGCATGGCATCCACAATACCTAATTCAGGTGGCGTACTAGGATTCTTTGCTGGCGAAAACGATATTGATACATTTGGTACGATGCTTAAGTCGTTTGGCAAATCCATTGTGTCATTTTCTGAAACTGTAGCTGGTAATATAGACCAAGATGCTGTTCAGGCAGCTGCGGACGCTGGCTCTATCATGGCGAAGTTTCAAGAGACAATACCTAATACAGGTGGAGTTGTTGATTTCTTTACCGGTAAGAATGATATGGCAACCTTTGGCAATAATCTTGAGTCATTCGGTAAGTCAATAGCGTCATTCTCTGAAAAAGTAGCTGGCAAGATAGATTCAGATGCGGTTCAGACAGCAGCAAATGCTGGAGCCATGATGGTGGAATTAAATAAAATAGTTCCAGATGAAGGCGGAGTTAAAGGCTGGTGGTTTGGCGATAATGATTTATCCGATTTTGGCGATAACATTGCTGATTTTGGCGAAGCAATAGCGTCATTCTCAGCATCAGTGTCAGGAGCTGTTTCAGCAACAGCAATTAGTAGTGCAATTGATTCTGCCAAAGATTTGGTCGACTTCAACACCTATGCAAAAGATGCCAAATTTGATAATCTTTCGAATTTAAACCTAGCAATAAGCACCGATTTTACAGGTATTGCTGGCTCATTGCAATCGGTATCTTCAACTATATCAGAAGGTATTAGCATAAAGAATATAAACAGCATGATTTCATGTTGTCGTTCGTTAGTTTCATTTTCTGCGGAAATCGGAAAAGATTCAGGAAGTAATTTAAAGAGTTTTGCATCAGCATTATCTGATTTCTCAAAACAGATGTCAAATGTTGATACAAGCGGTTTATCTTCATTCTCAAAACAGATGAAGACAATTGGCGATTCAGGTGTGAACGCATTACTTACTTCATTCAAAGGCGCTTCTGCTAAAGCTACGGAGGCAGGCTCATCAGTGGCTAAAGCAGTTAGTAGTGGCTTTTCAAAGAATGCATCATCATTCACTAAAGCAGTTACAAGTGTATTGAATAAAATGATACAAACCATAAAAGGATATAGTTCGAAAGCGTCATCTGCTATGAAAGCTGTAACTGCTGGTATGGCCAATGGAGTTATATCCGGTAAAAGCATGATCGTGAATAACGTCAAAAATGCAGTTAAGGCTGGAGTTACAGAAGCTAGAAGTTATAGAGACGCATTTTATGGAGCTGGTGCTTATCTTGTAAGGGGACTTGCCAACGGTATAAGTGACAATGACTATATTGTTAAAGCAAAAGCAAAAGCTATGGCAAGAGCTGCTACAAAAGCTGCTCAAAAGGAACTCGATGAGCATTCACCATCTAAAGTATTCTACAAAATAGGTAAATACATTCCTATGGGAATGGTTAAAGGTATTGACGCATACGCTTCACAGGCTAAAGATTCATCTAAATCAATGGCCAGGTCAGCTGTTGACGGAGCATCATATGCTTTGGCAGCGCTCACCGATATGATAAATGGTGATATTGATATGTCTCCGACTATTAGACCAGTTGTAGATATGAGCAGTGTTAATGCAAGTGCAAGAGACATGAATCAATTGCTTGGTGGTAATATAAATTTGGGCTTAAGTGCTCAGTTAAATGCTATTAATGCAAGAATGCGTTCACGCAATCAAAATAGTGGTAATGATGATGTAATTTCTGCAATCGCAGGATTACGTAAAGAAATCTCTGGAATCAGCAAACCAACTTACCAAATAGACGGAATAACATATGACGATAATTCAAGCATTTCAAGCGCTATTGAAACGCTTGTAGACGCAGTAATAACAGAAAGGAGAATCTAACATGCCAGCAGTATCAAATTTGCAGGTAAAATTGCAAACAGGTACCACAAATACATATTATGCTACCTGGGACTTCAACGAATGGACTAAATCTACAGTAGTTACTGGTACTGCTATGGGTGTAGGTTCTCTTGTGTCTATATCATCAAATGCAACTTATTACAATGGTCAGCATATGCCAGATTGGGTTAAGAATCAGAGATGGTATATTCGACAAATCACTGGAGACCGTGCTGTTATTGACCAGAACGAAGCACATACCCATAGCATATGCTCCCCAGTAAATGTCGGCTACTTATCAGGTGGAACACAGCAGACATCGACAGTGACTGTCAAGACTTTGGATCATTATTCAGTATCATGGCAATACGATACTGGCGATGGTATATGGTTTCAAGGTTCGTCAGGTGACACTACCGATAAGCAAGCAACATATTCTGGGCCGTCTAATGCGCTTAGAATAAGATGTTTAGTAACCCCGGTGTCTACAACACATCAGGTAAACGGCTCAGATGTTGCTTATTGGACTGGATCACAGACAGCAAAAGAATATTCTACAGCGGGGGACCCACCTGCAAAGATGAGTGCTCCTTCTGTAGAAATTAAAAAATATTCATTAACAGCATCGCTTGACAATATAGGAGACTATTCTGAAAACGGAAGCTATAACAAGATAGACGAATTAAAGTTTGAGATTTACAAAGATGATGTATTATATAAAACCGGTAACGTAACTGTTAAACTGGCCAAAGGTGCATTCACTTGTAATGTCGAGGCGGGAAGTGAATATATGGCACGAGTATGTGCAGTCAATATATTTTATAGCTCTCGTATTCAAGGCGCTTGGTCAGATTTCTCAAGTAAAGTAGGAACGATACCGGCTACGCCAGCGGGAATAGATCAATGCCGAGCAACATCTAAGACCTCAATCATGATCTCATGGTCAGCGGTTAAAACTGCAACATCTTATGATATTGAGTACGCAACAAAGAAATCATATTTCGATATTACAGACAAGACAAGTACAAAAACTGGAATCAAAAAGACACAGTTTGAATTTGTAGGTCTTGACAGTGGAAGCGAGTATTTCTTTAGAGTTCGTGCTGTAAACGATAAGGGTGAGTCTGATTGGACTGCTATATCTTCTGTTGTTATAGGAACAAAACCGTCCGCGCCTACGACATGGTCATCAGCGTCCACTGTAGTTACAGGCGAACCATTGAATCTATACTGGGTTCATAATTCAGAAGATGGCTCGAGATGGAAGTATGCAGAACTGAATATTTTGGTTGATGGCAAAAAGCTAATAACTAATCCAGATCCATTTAAAAACACTCAGGCGGAGGATGATAAAGATGTTACTCCATCGTATCCAATTGATACAAGTATATATTCTGAGGGAACAGTTATAGATTGGTGCGCAAGAACATGCGGCGTAACGCTAGAATATGGTGATTGGTCTGTAGTTAGAAGAATAAATGTTTATGCACCACCTACATTGTCACTCAGTATACGCAATAAGGATAACAATCTGACATCGGTTATCCAGCAGTTTCCGTTTTATATTTATGGATTACCGGGACCTAAAACTCAGGCACCAGTAAGCTATCATGTATCTATAGCAGCTGCAAATAATTACACAACAGTAGACCAAATTGGACAGACAAAAGTTGTAAATGCTGGTGAAGAAGTATATTTCAAAAACTTTGACACTGGCGAAGCATTACTCGTTGAGATGTCAGCACATAATATAGACCTTGAAAATAATCAGGATTATATAGTTACAGTAGTAGTATCTATGAACTCGGGTCTTACAGCTACAGCGTCAACAACCATATCTGTTAACTGGACAGAAAGTAAGTATGAACCAGATGCTGAGATTGGTATAGATGAAAATTCATATTCTGCATTTGTCAGGCCATATTGCACAGATTCTAATGGTGACCCTGCATCAGGAGTAACATTGGCTGTTTACAGAAGAACTTATGATGGTGATTTTGTTAAGATTGCCGACCAGATAGAATGCAACAGGAATATTCATGTAACCGACCCACATCCAGCGTTGGATTATGCTAGATACAGAATCATAGCAACAGAAGAATCTACCGGAGCAGTGAGCTTTTATGACCCACCTGGCTATCCTATAAATGGCGATTATATTATTCTGCAATGGGATGAAGAATGGTCAAGCTTTGACACTAACAATAGTGATACAATGGTAAACCCACCGTGGGCTGGTTCATTGCTTAAATTGCTTTACAATGTAGATGTATCAGAATCAACTGACCCGGATGTTGAGTTAGTTGAATATATTGGGCGTAAAAACCCAGTTTCGTATTACGGAACGCAAATAGGAACATCCGCAACATGGAATGTAGATGTTCTTAAATTAGACAAAGAAACAATTTATCAGTTACGTCGTATACAAAGATGGATGGGCGACGTGTATGTAAGGGAACCATCTGGTGTTGGCTTTTGGGCTAATATAAAGGTAAGCTTTTCTCAGAAACATACGGAAAAACTGGTTCCTGTAACACTAACAATAACTAGAGTAGAAGGAGATATGTAAGATGACAGACTGGAGTAAGTCTATGACACAGACATTCGAGTACTATACGGTTAATCCAAATACTTGGAAAGACGTAGACTTACTCACAAATGTCAAATCAGCTACTATATCAAGAGATTCAACAGCAGAAACACTCGGCTCAGCAAACTTTGATATAGATGACGATATAGGAGAATGCTACATTAGAGCATATCTCAAAGTTGTTCAAAATGGGATTACAGAACGTATACCACTTGGAACATTCCTTTTACAAACGCAAAGTTCCACGTTCAATGGCAAGCGAGAGACAAGGTCGATAAATGCTTACACACCTTTGATAGAGTTGAAAGAGAATCCGCCAGATTTAGGATATACTATATTTAAAGGCGAGAACATAATGGATAATGCAAAAATCTTAATCAGAGAACACGCGAGAGCCCCAGTTGTACCGGTTAGTAGCGGAATTACTTTATATGGTGATTTTGTTGCTAATTCAGACGACACCTGGCTCTCGTTTCTTTCTGATTTAATTGGAAATGCAAAATATGGATTTGGCTTAGATGAGCTAGGTCAAATTCTTTTCTCACCGAAGCAAGATAATCAGGCATTGCAACCAGTGTGGACGTTTACATCAGACAATGCTTCTATATTGCATCCGGGTATGCAGATGGAAAGAGATTTATACGGCATACCGAATGTTTTGCAGGTGATATATACAAAGAACAATGAACATTACGAGACCACAGTAAAAAACACTGACTCAAACAGCCCTGTATCTATTCAAAATAGGGGTAGAGAGATTACAAAAAGAATCACAGACCCTGATATAGGAGGCACTCCAACCAAAGAGATGATAGATGATTACGCTAAGGCTCAGCTTAAGGCGCTTTCTACACTGACATACACCATAAGTTATACACATGGATATTGTCCTGCAAGAGTTGGAGATTGTGTCAGGTTTATGTATCCGGAAGCAGGATTAAAAGACGTTAAAGCTAAAGTGATTAGCCAGTCTATATCATGCACTCCCGGCTGTTCAGTCTCAGAAAAAGCAACATATACAGTAAAATTATGGGGGTGATTGAAACTCATGAGAAATGTTAATAACTTAGCTACTACTTTTGCTAAGATTATAAAAGAAGATGCTACAGCCACTAAAGACTCTACTGTTTATGGAACTGCCGTGGAATTTAATGGTAAGATGTACGTCAAACTTGATGGCTCAGAACGAATGACCCCTATTGAGACAACTACAAGCATTAAGGAAGGGGATAGAGTAACCGTTCTGATTAAAGCGCATTCGGCTACAGTCACAGGTAACGTTACAGACCCTTCAACAAGCAAATCTGATAAGAAAGCTACAGATGATAAGGTTAAAGATTTGTCATCTAAAGTTAGTGAGTTTGGTACAGTAGTAGCCGGTAAAGTTAGTACTGAGCAATTGCAGGCAGTTGAGGGCAGGGTTACAAATTTAGAGGTAGATAACGAGACTATTAAAGGAACTCTCGAAGCTAATGAAGGTCGTTTTAAGAGCATTGAAGTTGACAATGAGAAGATAAACGGAACGTTAACTGCTAATGAGGGTAGGTTTACTGCAATCGAGTCAAATATGCTTACTGCAAAAACCGCAGATTTGAAGTATGCAACAATCAAAGATTTGGAAGCTACTGACGCAACTATACATAATTTATCAGCAGATTATGGCGATTTTAAGAAAGCTACAGTAGATGATTTAAAAGCTAGAAAAGCTGAAATCGACGATTTATCTACTAAAAAACTTAATGCAACAGATGCGGAATTTAAGTACGCTAACATAGACTTTTCGAATATTGGCGTGGCAGCTATTAAACAATTCTACGCAACATCTGGCATTATTAAAGATTTAGTTATAGGTGACCAGACGGTTACAGGAGAAATTGTAGGCGTTACTATCAAGGGCGATTTAATTGAGGGTAACACTATTGTAGCTGATAAGCTTGTAATGAAGGGCGATGACGGTCTATTTTATAAGCTTAATATAAGTGCTGCTAATGGAGTAAATGCTGAGCAGACATCATACAATAGTATAAATGGAAGCATTATAACTGCAAAATCTATAACAGCTACCCAGATATCTGTTAAAGATTTAGTAGCTTTTGACGCTACAATTGCCGGATTTCATATTAAAGATGCAGCTATATATTCTACTGGCAAAGAGTCTGCAACTAGTACAGTACGAGGCATATATTTAGGTAAAGACGGTCAGGTTGGATTTGGTGATGGTAATAACTACATCAAATTTTATGTTGATACCGATGGAAAATATAAGCTTGGTATATCTGCTGAAAGTCTTACATTTGCTACTGGGCAGAGTGTAAAAGATGCTATTGATGAAGTTGATAGTAAAGTAGATGCTATAAAATCAATTGATTCGACAGCTATTGGATATTTGGTTGGTGATAGCGGAACGACTCCCCCTACAGGAATCTGGAGTGCAGGTGTACCTGTCGTACCAAATGGCAAATATTTATGGTGCCAGAAAATAACGACTTATACAGATGGAAGTCATGATTACGAGTATTCAGTAAGTAGAACTGGTGATAAAGGAGAACAGGGTATACCAGGTCTGCGGGGAATGCAAGGTGAAAAGGGTGACCAAGGTATACAAGGACCAAAAGGCGATACAGGTCCACAAGGTCCTCAAGGTATACAAGGACTCCAAGGATTACAAGGAAAACGGGGTGAACAGGGCATTCAAGGCCCTCAGGGAGTGAAAGGTGATACAGGTGCAACAGGTCCACAGGGTAAACAAGGCATCCAAGGCCCTCAAGGTGTAAAAGGCACTGACGGTAAAAACGGAACTAGCTCATATTTCCATATTAAGTACTCAAATGATGGCGGTAAAACATTTACAGCTAACAATGGTGAAACAGTTGGTATTTACATAGGTACATATGTCGACAATACAGAAGCTGATAGTACCGGCATTTCTAAATATACATGGCAACGGTTACAAGGTGCTCAGGGTCCTAAAGGCGACCGAGGCATTAAAGGAACTGACGGAACGAATGGTAAAACATCATATTTACATATAGCTTATGCAAATAGTGCAGATGGCAAAACAGGGTTTGATGTATCTAATAGTTCAGGAAAGCTATATATTGGACAGTATACTGACTTTACTCCAAACGACTCAACTAATCCGGCATCATATTCATGGACGAAAATTAAAGGCGAGCAAGGACCTCAAGGTGTCAAAGGTAACACTGGGGCTACAGGTCCGACAGGCCCACAAGGTCCACAGGGTAAACAAGGCATCCAAGGCCCTCAAGGTAAACAAGGAACCACAGGCCCAACTGGTCCAACAGGACCGCAGGGTAAACAAGGACCTCAAGGTATCCAAGGAAACACTGGTCCACAGGGGGTTAAAGGTAATACAGGACCGACCGGACCAAAAGGAGACGGTTTGGATGTTAAAGATACCAGAAGCACTAATCAACCACCCTCATGGTATTTTGCAAATTATCCGCGTACATCTGTTGCTGAATTTAAACAATGTTCCGTAATCGGATTATCTGGCAACGGAAATTTTTGCTATTTATTAACAGTAGTGCCATGGAATGATGCAAGCGGCGGCTATCCTAAACAAACTGCTAAAGTAGAAGGAAGTGGTAAGGAATATTGGAGAGTCGGTACATCTGCATCATCATGGAGTAAATGGATCGAATGCGTGCAAAAAGGCGATGTAGTGAATCAGGTAAATTCCGAACTGAAAATCTCAGGCAACTCAATAGCCCTCACCACCGGTCATTTTACTATTAGTGCCAAGAATATGACGCTGGATTCAGCAGGTAATGCTACTTTTAGTGGAGACATTTCTGGCGCAAAAGGTAATTTTACTAGAGGATTAAGTGCTGATATACCTTGCAGTGTCAAAGCTGGTGGATGGGGAAGTACTAACTCGGTATGGAGAATACGAACAGACCCAGATTATATGTATTTCGGATTTTATAATGACGACATATTAGATGATCCGGCTGGGCAAGATTATGCCAATTATTTAAAAATTATAAATAATACTATGTATATATCGGGTGGTGAACAACTTACACTGGAATCGTATAGTGGCGTAACAAAACTTATTGGTGGCACTGAAATTGATATTTATACAATTCATGATAAGTCCAGAAATAATGGAATCAATTTTAAAAATGCGAATGTTAGTATATCAGAAGACTTAACTGTGTCTGGAACTATAAAATGTAGCAGAATAATTGCTAACTCACAAAATAAGGCATTTAGAATGTACGCCGCAACAGTAGTTGTTAATGCGAATGGCGATAATTGTGCTTTTTTAAGCGATGCTGACATTAATAGGGTCCTAGGCGTAACCAATGCGTCTATTGGAAACACTGCAGTTTTTGCATCTAATGGCGATTACGGTGCCCAGGCTGGGTTATTCCCGCTTGGTTGTGTGTATTTTAATGGCAAGTGGCATATGGGGTTTAATTCTAAAAGGTCGGGTTTGTACCGTATCAATTACTTAGTAGTCTATTTCGGATAAAGGAGATAAAAATGAAAACATTTAGCACAACAATAGGACATTTGTATGACATAGAGCAGGAAATTATAAAATCTGGAGTAATGAATATGTCTTTCTCCAGAAAAGGTAGTTTCTCTATTGCTCGAAATTTAAAGAAGCTTACGTCTGAGCTTGAGACTTATAAAGAGGAGAGAGCTAATCTTATAAAGCAGTATTCTGGGGATTCTGACTCAATCAATCCTGAGAATCCACGTTGGAATGAGTTCTATAAAGAATATATAGAGCTCTCAAATGTAGATGTATCGGTAGAGATTAACACAATCTCAGAGGAAGATTTCCCAGAGCAGTGTACACCTATGATTTATACAGCTCTCGAGTTCATGACAGAAGATAACATTAAGGAGGATTAAAACAATGTTAAACACAACAACTACACTTTCAATTCAGGGTTCTTCAAAAGACCCAGCAACACAGCAGGATATTCTCACTTTCGAGGCTCGTCTTGAGTTTGATGGTAGAATCAACATGTATAAGAGCTGCCCTGACCGTAAGGCATACAACGCCAACAAAACCGTAGCGGATGCTGATTACGATAAGTTTGAGGCATATGCCAACGCTATATTTGATAAGGTCTCAGTAGGAGAATCTGAAACAGAGGAGGTGTAAAATATGGACTTTAATGCATTAACTTCATATTTTGTACCAGTAGTAGTGATTGCATGCCTTATCCTGGGATACATATTTAAACATGCATCACTATTCAAGTTCATACCAAACGACGATATCCCAGCTATTCTCGCATTAGTAGGTGGCATTTCAAACCTGATTGTTACTGGATTATCATTCCAGAACTTCATATTAGGTGCTTTAATGGGATTAGCTTCTACTGGTATGCATCAGGCATTTAAGAATTTCGTAGAGAATAACAACGAGGAATAACAATGGATACCATACAATTTATAGGCTACATGATTACTTCAATAGTAACATTAGGAGCGTTTGTGGGTGTTGTAATGAAATTTGTTCAGCCAATTAATGATTTGAGAGTTGTTATTCAAAAGCTCAATGACGCTATTGATACTCTGACTAGAGATAATCAGGAGCAGAACAACAGAATAAATAAACATGGCGAACAGATTGACGATCTCAACACAAGAGTAGCATCAATTGAATCAAACATGAACAGAAAGTAGCATACACAGGGGTCGGACCTCAACATTACGATTTCTTCAAAATAGTATATGGAGGAATCAAAATGAACAAGACAAACAACAAACTGACCCCTAATGTTATAACTGTAGACATAGATAAGCTATCTTCTATGCTATCGTGTGGCCACGCAACTGCACGAAAAATAGGAGAGCAAGCCGAAGCCAGAATCTACATAGGTCGCAGAGTGCTGTATTCAGTCAATAAAATTCAAAGATATTTGGATAGTATTGCGGAATAGCTATTTAGAGTGATATTTGCTATAATAAACACAACGAAACGTGTTGAATTATTCTAAATAGCTTGCACAACGACTTATGGAGGAAAGATCGTGGCAAGTAGAAAAGATTCAAAAGGTAGAAAATTAAATACTGGAGAGAGCCAAAGAACTGACGGTATATATGCATACAGATACATAAATGCACAAACTGGCAATCGCGAGGCTGTGTATTCTAAGGACTTAAAAGAGCTTAGACGTAAAGAAAAAGAAGTGAACGCTGATATTGACGACCATATTCTAACAGGTCCATCAGTTAAAGATGTTACATTAAATTCTTTATGGGAGGTATATTTGTATACTAAAGTTCTTGATGATGGTACAAAAGCAAACTATAAATCATTATGGAATGCACATATTCGTGACACGATTGGTCAATTAAGAATTACAGATGTGAGAACATCTACTATTAAAATGTTATACGCTAAGATGGACAAAGATAAATATGCCTGCAGTACATTGCAGTCAATTCATAACTTATTAAATCCATTATTAGAGTTGGCAGTGGATGATGACTATATTCGTAAGAATCCGGCACGAAGCATTACAATTGGTGATTACGGCAAGAAGACTAAATTCAAAACAGCGATATCTCCGATTCAGCAAAAGCAGTTATTAGAGTTCATGCAGCAAAGCAAAATGTTTAGTAAGCATATTCCAATGATAACAATTATGCTAGAAACATCACTTCGTTGCGGTGAACTAATAGGTCTTACGTATAATGATGTCGATTTAAAGAAGAAAGAGCTGTACGTGACGCATCAGTTGACATATCGTAACTACCAAGATGGCGAAGGCTGTAAATTTCGCATCAAAAAGACAAAAACGGATGCCGGTAAGCGAACAATACCATTAACAGATGCTGCTTGTGATGCATTTAGAGCAATAAAGTTGCAGAATTTCCAACTAGGAAAAATATGCTCCGTTACGATAGATGGCTATACAGATTTTATATTTGTAACAAAGCATGGACGACCTATGATGCCGAATGGCGTGAACAACGCTTTATATAATGTAGTTAAGTATTATAACGAGTATGAGCTGAAAAAAGCATCAAAAGAGAAAAGAGAGCCGGTTCTTATTCATCAATTCTCTTCTCATGTTATGAGACATACCGGATGCACCAACATGGCAAGGTCCGGTGTGAACATTAAAGCAGCGCAATATATAATGGGACATGCTAAAAGTGATGTAACATTAGACGTGTATAATCACCTAAATAATGCATTTGATGCTAAGCTTGAAATCAAAAAACTTGAAAAAAATGGTACAGTAATGGTACAGTAAACGCCAAAATCAATTTAATATAAATTTAATAAAGCCTGAAAACCCTGTAAAATCAAGGGTTTTAAAAAATACTTTAAAAAAATTAGCACTCAAGGGTTGACATTGCTAATAGGTGGTGGTATGTTATGTACAGATAAAAAATTAGCACTCCAAAATACAGAGTGCTAACAAATAAAAAGCATACTTCAGATGGAGCGTGTGACCAATGGAAAATGAAAACAAAGAACTAGAGTTGAGCGAGAGACAGCTTACCATACTGGATGCAATCATACGTAATTATCTCGCCACAGGAGAGCCGGTTGGCTCACGTACAATTTCAAAATATACAGACCTTAATTTAAGCTCGGCAACAATCAGAAATGAGATGAGTGATTTAGAGGAGATGGGCTATATAGTACAGCCGCATACCTCAGCAGGAAGAATCCCTTCGGATAAGGGCTACAGATTATATGTAGACCATCTTATAGAGACAAACGATAAGAAGGAAAAAGAGCTTTCTGATATGAAGGAGCTGGTCATTGAAAATACCGAGAAGATGGAGCAGGTGTTAAAGCAGGCGGCAAAGGTACTTGCAAACAATACCAATTATGCCACACTCGTTTCAGCACCGGATGTCAATCACAACAAGGTGAAATTCATCCAGCTTTCACAGGTTGATGAGCAGCACCTGCTTGCAGTAATTGTTATGAACAACAATATGGTCAGAAACAAGATGCTTGATTTATATGAGCCACTTGATAATGAGACAATACTTAAGCTCAACATTCTGCTTAACACCTCATTAAACGGACTCGCAATGAACGAGATTAATCTTGGAAACATTGCAAGCATAAAGGAACGCGCTGGTATCCATTCAGGAATTGTCTCTGATGTGATTGATGCATTGGCACAGACCTTCGCGGAGAGTGAGGATCTTAAGATTTACACCAGCGGAGCGACAAATATTCTGAAGTATCCTGAGCTTTCGGATTCCAATAATGCAGCGACACTTTTGTCGGCATTTGAGGAAAAGGAAGAGCTAGCAAGCCTTGTTACCGAATCCCTTTCCGATTCCGAGAAGAAGGACAATGGAACAGGTATTCAGGTTTATATAGGAAATGAATCTCCAATCCAGACCATGAAGGACTGCAGTGTTGTCACTGCGACATATGATCTGGGTGAGGGCGTAAAGGGCACGATAGGAATTGTCGGACCAAAGCGCATGGATTATGAAAAAGTAATGGATAATCTAAAGACTCTTAAATCCCAGTTGGATGGAATTTATAAGAAGTCAGAGGATGAAACATAGGAAGGTGGTCAAAAATGCCAGAGGATATTAAAAAAGAAACAATCGACAATGAGACTGCAGAGAATAAAGCAGAAGAGATAGAGATTGAAGGAGCTGATGAGGAAAGCACTCAGGCAGCCGAAGAAGCAAATGATACAGATGTGAAGGACGCTGAATCAGAGGATGATGCTTCAGCTGATGCAGAAGCCAAAGCAGATGAAAAGTCAGATGAAAAGAAAGGTCTCTTCAAGAAAAAGAAAAAAGACAAGAAGGATGAGCAGATTGAAGAGCTTAACGACCGTCTGAAAAGACAGATGGCAGAGTTCGAGAACTTCCGTAAGAGAAGCGAGAAGGAAAAATCCCAGATGTTTGACATGGGAGCCAAGACAATAGTTGAGAAAATCCTTCCTGTAATCGACAATTTCGAGAGAGGGCTTGCAGCAGTACCGGATGATAAGAAGGATGATCCTTTTATCACAGGTATGGATAAGGTCTACAAGCAGATGCTCACAGAGCTTGATGCTGTAGGTGTAAAGCCTATAGAGTGCGTAGGACAGGAGTTTGATCCTGATTTCCACAATGCAGTGATGCAGGTTGAAAACGATGAGCTTGAGTCAGGCACCGTAGCACAGGAGCTCCAGAAGGGCTATATGTACAAGGATTCAGTGGTACGCCACAGCATGGTATCCGTAGTACAGTAATGATGTGTACATCTATCCGGCATGACAGTGAATCAGATTTTTGCGATTCATGTGAGGCATAGGATGGTTACAAATAAATAAAACAGGTAAAAACACTATATTTAATAGGAGGAAAATAAAATGGGCAAAATCATTGGTATTGATTTAGGAACAACAAACAGCTGCGTAGCAGTTATGGAAGGTGGAAAACCTACAGTTATAGCAAACCAGGAGGGCGCAAGAACTACTCCTTCAGTAGTTGCTTTCACAAAGACAGGAGAGAGACTTATCGGTGAGCCTGCAAAACGTCAGGCAGTTACAAATGCTGAGAAGACTATTTCTTCTATCAAGAGACATATGGGTACAGATTACAAGGTACAGATTGATGACAAGAGCTACAGCCCACAGCAGATTTCAGCTATGGTGCTTCAGAAGTTAAAGGCTGATGCAGAGGGATACCTCGGTGAGAAGGTTACAGAGGCAGTTATCACAGTACCTGCTTACTTCAACGATGCTCAGCGTCAGGCTACAAAGGATGCCGGTAAGATTGCAGGTCTTGATGTAAAGCGTATCATCAACGAGCCTACAGCAGCAGCACTTGCTTATGGTCTTGACAACGAGAAAGAGCAGAAGATTATGGTTTATGACCTTGGTGGTGGTACATTCGATGTATCTATCATCGAGATTGGTGACGGAGTCATCGAAGTATTATCTACAAACGGTGATACACACCTTGGTGGTGATGATTTCGATAACAAGGTAACACAGTGGATGATTGACGAGTTCAAGAAGGCAGAGGGTGTTGACCTTTCTACAGACAAGATGGCACTCCAGAGATTAAAGGAAGCTGCTGAGAAGGCTAAGAAGGAGCTGTCTTCAGCTACTACTACAAACATCAACCTTCCATTCATCACAGCTACAGCAGAGGGACCAAAGCATTTCGATATGACTCTTACAAGAGCTAAGTTCGATGAGCTGACACATGACCTCGTAGAGAGAACAGCAATCCCTGTACAGAACGCTATGAAGGATGCAGGCGTTACAAATGCAGACCTTGGACAGGTATTACTTGTAGGTGGTTCTACACGTATTCCGGCCGTACAGGACAAGGTAAAGCAGATGACAGGAAAAGAGCCAAGCAAGTCTCTTAACCCTGATGAGTGCGTAGCAATCGGTGCTTCTATCCAGGGTGGTAAGCTTGCAGGAGATGCCGGTGCCGGCGAAGTACTTCTCCTTGATGTTACTCCACTTTCTCTTTCAATCGAGACAATGGGTGGTGTTGCTACAAGACTTATCGAGAGAAATACAACTATTCCTACAAGAAAGAGCCAGATATTCTCTACAGCCGCTGATAACCAGACAGCCGTTGATATCAACGTAGTACAGGGTGAGAGACAGTTCGCCCGCGATAATAAATCACTCGGACAGTTCAGACTTGATGGTATCCCACCAGCACGTCGTGGAGTTCCACAGATTGAGGTTACATTCGATATTGATGCAAATGGTATCGTAAATGTGTCTGCAAAGGATCTTGGAACAGGAAAAGAGCAGCACATCACAATCACAGCAGGATCTAATATGTCTGATGATGAGATTGATAAGGCTGTTAAAGAGGCTGCTGAGTTTGAGGCACAGGATAAGAAGAGAAAAGAAGCAATCGATGCAAGAAATGATGCTGAGAGCTTTGTATTCCAGACAGAGGATGCATTAAAGCAGGTTGGAGATTCTGTTGATGCCGCTGATAAGTCAGCAGTTGAGGCTGATATCGCAGCAGTTAAGTCATTCCTTGATGCACATAAAGAGGCTGAGGCTATGACAGAGGCTGATGTTGCAGAGCTTAAGGCAGCACAGGAGAAGCTCACACAGAGTGCTCAGAAGGTATTTGCAAAGATGTATGAGCAGGCTCAGGCAGCGCAGGGAGCAGCAGGAGCAGGACCTGACATGAATGCAGGAGCAGCAGGAGCAGGACCTGATATGAATGCAGGCGCTTCAAACGGTGCAGATGATGATGTCATCGATGCAGATTTCAAGGAAGTATAATTAAACAGATGCTGTCATAATGATATGAGGATTAATGACCTGTAATCCGGGTTATCAATCAAAGCATCATAATGGCTGCGTAAGTAAAATTACTCGCAAGGTTGGCCGCTTGGTCGGCCTTGCGAATTAGTTGTATAATAAAAGGAATTTTCAATTATGGCAGAAAAAAGAGATTATTATGAGGTATTAGGAGTATCTAAGACCGCTACAGATGCAGAGATTAAAAAAGCCTTCAGACAGCAGGCAAAGAAATATCATCCTGACATTCATCCGGGTGATAAAGAGTGTGAGGAGAAGTTTAAGGAGGCTCAGGAGGCCTATGCCGTATTGTCTGATCCGGATAAGAGACGTCAGTATGATCAGTTCGGTCATGCAGCATTTGATGGCACAGGCGGCGGAGCAGGTGGCTTTGATTTCTCAGGCATGGATATGGGGGATATTTTTGGGGACATTTTCGGAGATTTCTTCGGAGGTGGAAGAAGCAGTGGCAGAAGAAATGGTCCTGCACAGGGTGCAAATGTCCGTCTCAGTGTAAGAATTTCTTTTGAGGAAGCTATATTTGGCTGCACAAAGGAGCTTGAGTTCAACTATAAGGAGACATGCTCTACCTGTGGCGGCAACGGAGCTAAGCCGGGCACATCTCCTGAGACATGTACCCAGTGTAATGGTACAGGTAAGGTTGTCAGACAGAGTCAGTCTCTGTTTGGAGTAGTGCAGAATGTCACAACATGTCCATCCTGCGGTGGTTCGGGCAAGGTAGTAAAGGATAAGTGTCCTACATGTCACGGTACAGGCTACAATACCAAGAAGGTCAGAAAGACTGTTGAGATTCCGGCCGGTATAGATAATGGACAGTGTGTCAGAATACGTGAATACGGCGAGCCGGGCATAAATGGCGGACCGCGTGGAGATCTTCTTGTTGAAGTTATTGTTTCAGGCAGCAGGGATTTTGAGCGTCAGGATGTTAATATCTTTTCAAAGGCATCCATCTCGTATGCTATTGCAGCATTAGGCGGAGATATAAGAATCAAGACTGTTGATGGAGATATTATATACACAGTTGCACCGGGTACACAGACAGGTACACGTATCCGCTTAAAGGGCAAGGGTGTTCCTTCAACAAGAAATAAAGCAATAAGAGGTGACCATTATGTCACACTTGTTGTCAATACGCCTACAGGTCTGTCTAAGGAAGCTAAGGAGGCTCTTAAGAAGTTTGATGAGCTTTCAGGAGGCTCTCTGACCAAGGAGGGCGGAGCTTCTACTGATTCTAAAAAGAAAAAAGGATTTATGGATAAGCTCAAGGAGTCTTTGGACGATCTGTAAATAGATGATCTGTAATAGATGTCCTATAATATATGTCCCGCCATGTGTGGCGGGGCATTTTTTAGGCTATTTTTACGTATAAAAAAATGGGGCTTTTATACAGCACATTTTTATGGTATTATATGAGGTAAGTTGTGGAGGCAGTCGTATGACTGCCTTGTAAAATGTACGGAAATGTTTTGAAATAAAACTGTATTTATACTATGTATCTATTTTATTAAGAGAGGATTTTTATATGAAGTGGAAGAAATACACGATTGAGACAACAACCGCGGCTGAGGATTTCATGAGCAGTATGCTTATGGAGCTTGGTATCGAGGGAATCGAGATTGAGGACAATATTCCTTTGACCAAGGAGGACCAGGCGGATATGTTTATTGATTTTCTGCCGGAGCTGCCTCCTGATGAGGGCATAAGCCATGTCAGCTTTTATATTGAGGATGATGGCAGTGACCAGTCAGATATGCTTAGGAAGGTAAAGCTTGGACTTGAGGATTTAAGAGACACTGTTGATGTGGGAAGCGGTGTGATTTCATCATCTGAGACAGAGGATCTCGACTGGATCAATAACTGGAAGAAGTATTTTTCATCTTTTACAATCGGAGATATATTGATCAAGCCTACCTGGGAGGAGGTAAAGCCGGAGGATGCGGATAAATTTATGATAGAAATTGATCCGGGAATCTCCTTTGGTACAGGAAAGCACGAGACAACCCAGCTTTGTATCAAGCAGCTTATCAAATATATTGAGGGTGCAAAGGAAGCACCTAAAGTGCTTGATGTGGGCTGTGGAAGCGGAATCCTTTCCATTGTAGCTTTAAAGCTTGGGGCAAAGGAGGTTGTAGGTACAGACCTTGATGCTGACTGCATGATTTCTACTCGTGACAATATGCAGGTCAATCATCTGGATGAGAAGCTTGGCACGTTCTATGTCGGCAATCTCATAGACGATACAGAGCTTCAAAAGAAGGTCGGCACCGAAGAATACGATATCGTTGTTGCAAATATCCTTGCCGATGTCATCATTCCTATGGCACCTGTTATTCCGGACAGACTAAAGGAAGGCGGATATTTTATTACATCGGGAATCATAGATTTCAAGGAAAATGAAGTAAAAGAGGCTATCGAAGCAGCAGGGCTTAAGGTGGTAGAAATCAATCATCAGGGTGAATGGGTCAATATCACTGCACAAAAGCAGGCTAAATAGTTTGGTGGATTATGTATCAGTTTTTTGTAGAGGAAGAGCAGGTTCATTCTGACAGCATCTCTATCATCGGAGGTGACGTAAATCACATAAAGAATGTACTGCGCATGAAAAACGGTGAAAAAATAAGAGTGAGCTCAAAGTCGGGACAGGCATATTTCTGTCATATATCGTCAATTTTGGATGATGAGGTCATCGTAGCTATTGACAGTGCAGATGAGGCGGGCACAGAGCTTGGCAACCACATTGTGCTGTATCAGGGGCTGCCAAAGGGCGATAAGCTGGAGCTTATTATTCAAAAGGCTGTGGAACTTGGTGTATCCGAGATTGTTCCGGTTGCCATGAAAAACTGTGTGGTAAAGCTGGACGAAAAAAAGGCAGCAAAAAAGCTGCAGAGATGGCAGGCTATCGCTGAGAGCGCCGCAAAGCAGTCAAAGCGCACAGTGATCCCCACTGTAAAGCAGCCGGTTACATACAAGGAAGCATTAAAAAGCGCATCAGAGCTTGATGTCACGCTGGTGCCATATGAGAATGAGCGTGGCATGGATGCGACAAGAGAGATAATGGGGCAGCTTAGGGCTGGTCAGACAATTGGTGTTATCGTGGGTCCGGAGGGCGGTTTTGCGCCTGAGGAGATAGCACTTGTGGATGAGCGTGCCACAATGCACAGAATAAGCTTGGGGCGCAGGATTTTACGCACGGAGACAGCAGGGCTTGCCACACTTGCCATGCTTGTATACAATCTGGATGTGTAGGTTTGCAAATGCATATGGTGGTTTTGAATAGTTATGAATAATTAAAAAGTAGAAGTCAGGAGAAAAAATGGAAGCATATTTGGATAATTCTGCCACAACCAGATGCTCAAAGGCAGCGGCAGATATGGTTTATAAGCTGCTTACAGAGGATTACGGCAATCCTTCATCGCTTCATATGAAGGGTGTTGAGGCAGAAAATTATATTAATGATGCTAAGAAAAAGATTGCAAAGACACTCAGGGTGCAGGACAAGGAGATACTCTTTACATCCGGTGGCACAGAGTCGAATAATACGGCAATAATAGGTGCTGCAATGGCAAATAAGCGAGCCGGAAGGCACATCATCACATCCTCTGTCGAGCATGCATCGGTTTTGTCTGTGATGCAGTTTCTTGAGGAGCAGGGCTTTGAAATTACATACCTGCCTGTTAACCATGACGGCGTGATAAGTGTTGAAGAGCTGAAAAATGCCGTAAGGGATGATACGATTCTTGTATCGCTTATGCATGTAAACAATGAGATTGGCGCAGTCATGCCGATTGAGGAGGCAGGAGCAGCTATAAAAGAAAAAAATCCTGCAACACTTTTTCATGTGGATGCCATACAGTCCTACGGCAAGCTTGAAATCAGGCCAAAGCGCATGAATATAGATATGCTTTCGGTCAGTGGACACAAGATTCACGGACCAAAGGGCAGCGGCTTTTTGTATATAAAGGACAAGACCAAAATCAAGCCGATTATATACGGAGGAGGCCAGCAGAAGGGCATGCGCTCAGGCACGGAAAATGTTCCGGCATATGCAGGCCTTGGAGTGGCAGCCGAGGAAATTTACACAGATTTTGATAAAAAAACAGCACATATGTATGAGCTTAGAGACCATTTCATAGAGTCAGTGCAGCGTATTGAAGGCGTATCCGTAAACGGACGCACGGATCATACCAATGCCCCTCATGTGGTAAGTGTGAGCGTGGATGGTGTGAGAGCAGAGGTTATGCTCCACACTCTTGAGGACAGGCAGATATATGTGTCTGCAGGAAGTGCCTGCTCATCAAACAAACCGGCAATCAGCTCAACACTAAAGAGCATAGGGCTTAAGCAGTCGCTTTTAGATTCCACAATCAGATTCAGCTTTTGTGTGAATACCACACAGGAGGAAATTGATTACGCTGTATCAGTGATGGCTGAGGTGATACCAATGCTTCGAAGATATACAAGGCGCTAAAAGGTTACGTATACAATGAAATATTTAGTAATTAAAAATAGTAAATAAAATCAGAACAGGAGAGTTACATGTACAAGACATTTTTGATCAAGTATGCTGAGATTGCGATAAAGGGCAAGAACAGATACATTTTTGAGGACGCGCTCGTTAAGAATATCAAATATCAGCTTCGCAATGTGGATGGAAGCTTTGAGGTAAGAAAGGAAAGCGGACGTGTGTACGTGGAGACAGACGGAGACTATGATTATGACGAGACAGTTGCCACATTGTCAAGAATCTTTGGTATCGTGGGTATCTGTCCGGTCGAGCTGCATGAGGACGAGGGCTTTGACAAGCTCTGTGAAGCAGTTATCGAGCATATCAACCATGTATACAAGGATAAGAACTTTACCTTCAAGGTAAACGCGAGACGTGCCAGAAAGAACTATCCGATGACCTCCATGGAGATAAATGCCGCAGTAGGTGAAAAGGTGCTTGAGGCATTTCCTGAGACAAGGGTAGATGTACATAATCCGCAGGTTATGATCAATATCGAGATCAGACCTATGATAAATATTTATTCAGAGGAGATTCCTGGACCGGGCGGTATGCCGCTTGGCACAGCAGGAAAGGCAATGCTTCTGCTCTCCGGTGGAATCGACAGCCCGGTTGCAGGATACATGATTGCAAAGCGAGGCGTGGTAATCAATGCCACATATTTCCATGCACCGCCATATACGAGCGAGAGAGCAAAGCAGAAGGTTGTAGACCTCGCAAAGAAGGTTGCCAGATATTCAGGCAGGATAAAGCTGCATGTTGTCAATTTTACAGATATACAGCTTGCCATATATGAGAAATGTCCTCATGATGAGCTGACCATCATCATGCGCAGATACATGATGAAGATAGCAGAGCACTTTGCCGATGAGGATAAATGCTTAGGACTTATCACAGGAGAGAGCATCGGACAGGTTGCAAGCCAGACAATGCAGTCACTTGCTGCAACAAACGAGGTGTGCCATATGCCTGTATACAGACCGCTCATTGCCATGGACAAGAATGATATCATTGATATATCAAACAAAATTGATACCTATGAGACATCGATTCTTCCGTATGAGGACTGCTGTACTATTTTCGTAGCAAAGCATCCTGTTACAAAGCCGAATATCAACAGGATTAAGAAGTCTGAGGAAAGACTTAACGATGTGATAGATGAGCTTATGAAGACAGCTATAGATACTACAGAGGTGATTATGGTGGATGCTGAGTAATCAGTGCCACCTTTAAGCAAAATAAAAAGGACCTGAGCTTCAGGTCCTAATTAATCAAATCATTGTGTCTGTATTACTTGGCTTCGTCGATGATATATGGCTTTAATACTTCCATAATCTCGTCAAGTCCGGTTTCTGTATGTATAGCGAGCTCTATTGGCTTAGAAAGGTCTAAGCTGAAGATACCCATAATTGATTTAGCATCAATGACATATCTGCCTGATATTAAATCAAAATCGAAATCAAACTGAGTAATAGCGTTAACGAATGATTTTACTTTCCCAATGGAATTTAATGAAATCTGTACTGTTTTCATATTGAAAACCTCCTTAAATAACTACTGTCATATAGATAGTAATAGTTTTTTAAGGAAAAGTCAATTAAATAGGAGTAAAAAAATAAAATGAAAAAAGCAGCCTTACATAATTTAGGATGTAAAGTAAATGCATATGAGACAGAGGCCATGCAGCATCTGCTTGAGGAGGCGGGCTATGAGATAGTTCCGTTCACACAAAAAGCTGATGTGTATGTCATAAATACCTGTTCAGTCACCAACATGGCTGACAGAAAATCCAGACAGATGCTTCACAAGGCAAAGAAAAACAATCCGGACTCAATAGTTGTGGCAGCCGGCTGCTATGTGCAGACAAGTGAAAAAGAGGTATTAAACGACTTATCGGTGGACATAGTCATCGGAAATGACAGAAAGCATGACCTTGTAAGGCTGCTTGAGGAATACTCTTTGGACAGTGTAAACGATACTGTGGACGATATAAATGATGGAAAGCATGATTTTGAGGAGCTCTTTATAGACCAGACCAAGGAGCACACCAGAGCCTTTATCAAGGTGCAGGACGGCTGCAATCAGTTTTGCAGCTATTGTATCATTCCGTATGCCAGAGGACGTGTCAGAAGCCGTAGGTTTGAAAATGTAATAGCAGAGGTTGAAAGACTCGCGGCAAACGGCTTCAAGGAGGTTGTGCTGACAGGCATCCATCTAAGCTCATACGGTGTGGATTTCGAGGAAGCCACAGGCCTTCTTGAGCTGATACAGGCAGTGAACGCGGTAAAGGGCATAGAGCGCATCAGGCTTGGCTCACTTGAGCCAAAGATTGTGACAGAGCACTTTGCGAGCGAGCTTTCAAAGCTTGATAAAATCTGTCCTCATTTCCATCTGTCACTCCAGAGCGGCTGCGATGCAACGCTTAAGAGAATGAACAGAAAATATACCACTAAAGAGTACGAGAGAGGCTGTGAGCTTTTACGTAAATATTTTGTTCATCCGGCCATCACAACCGATGTGATCGTGGGATTTCCGGGCGAGACAGAGGAGGAGTTTGCGCAGACTAAGGCATATCTTGAGCGTATACATTTTTATGAGATGCATATTTTTAAGTACTCAAAGCGAAAAGGCACCCGCGCCGCAGTGATGCCTGACCAGATAGATGAGCAGATTAAGGCGGCACGAAGCGAAAAGCTCATAGCACTCGGTCATGCCATGTCTGAGGAGTTCAGGAAATTCTATATCGGAAAGAATGAGGAGGTTCTTTTTGAGGAAAAAGCCGTAATCGGTGATAAAGAATATTTTGTCGGATATACTAAGGAATATGTCAAGGTCGCTAAGGAAACTGACGAAAACCTTGAAAATCAGATAGTTTCAGGCCGTGTATCGGGTATGCTTACGGACGAAATATTACTCTTCGAATAATAAAAGG